>JAEEGI010001079.1_pt1 | contig 69270 bp, 44 predicted proteins | sample 8958751 | NCBI WGS metagenome assembly JAEEGI01 (sample SAMN16246545, study PRJNA631951) | gut metagenome | biome: gut microbiome; feature: rumen; material: KS-attached | host: Bos | place: Iran: Karaj | collected 2018-10
AAAAGAACTTGGTCAATGGTAAAACGGCTGATAACCCTGCCTATGTGAACGGCGATGTGAAGGTTTATCTGAATGGTATTGAAATCGCCGATTATGAAGCAGCCAAACATTCTACACTGGTTACAGTAGTGGATGCTGATGGAAATGGTACTAATGACTATTACCATACCAATGATAATACGGGTTGTGTTGTCAAGGGAAGTATCTTCGGCTGTAACAATCTTTGCGGAACGCCTAAGGGTAAGGTGAAGGTGCATATCTTCAAGACGCAAGGAGATGGCGCTTCACATAAGAAGTCAACAGACAAGAAGGGTGGATCATACGAATTGACTGCTGTCTATGGCGGTGGTAATATGGCAGCATACGAACCAACTATTAGTGGAACAGAAACGGAAAACAATCATGCTCATACTGATGTCATCATCGAAGGTTGTGATTTGACGAGCATCCAATATGTCTATGGTGGTGGTAACGCTGCTTCAACTCCTGCCACAAATGTTACCGTCAATGGCTCATACGAAATCGGAGAGGTCTTTGGCGGAGGTAATGGTGCAGACAATGTACCTATTAGTTATAACAATCAGAATACTCAGGAGAATCCCGGCGCAAATGTTGGTTTCAAAGAATATGGCGCAGCATGGGCAAGCTATGCTAATCCTTATGATACGAAGGATAACCGAGCCACGCATTATGGATACGGTTTTGGTAAGGCTCAGGTGAATATCAATGGTGGTCTTGTTCATGCAGTTTATGGCGGTAGTAATTCTAAGGGTAATGTGCGTGAAGTAGCCATTGCGATGCTCGACCATGTAGAAAAGACTTGTGACTTCAAGGTTGATGAAGCATACGGCGGTGGTAAGAGTGCAGACATGGACGGTAGAGCTGTCCTACAGTTAGGCTGTGTTCCAAGTGTCACTGAAGTATATGGCGGTGCCAAAAATGCTAATGTGAATGGCGATGTGGAGCTGACGATTACCAATGGAACATACGATAGAGTCTTTGGTGGTAACAATGAGGGCGGAACCATTAATGGTTCTATTACCGTGAACATTGAGGAGACGGGATGTGAGAAGATAATCATTGGACAGCTATTTGCCGGTGGTAATAAGGCTGCTTATACAACACCTTCCGGAAAGGATGATCCGGTCATCAATGTGAAATCGTTTACCAGTATCGGTCAGATCTTTGGTGGTGGATTTGGATCCACAGCTATACTAACGGGAAATCCGACCATCTATATTGACGAGATAGTAGGTGACAAAGCTGAGGAATATGCACAAACGACTTTTGAGTATGATAATGGTACGGAGGTGACTTCTGACGATTATACTGTTGTCGTTCCTGCTCATACTGCTGATAAGATAGGTACTATCGGTGATGTCTATGGCGGTGGCTATGGTGCTGACGTGGTTGGTAATGTAACCGTTAATATCGGAACTCAGGAAACGATTACATTTGCTGGTGCAGCTCCATCAAGAACAGGGCTGACAATTACTGATGGAAAGTACAACGTTGCTGGTGTCCATATTGCCAGAAGTGTCTATGGTGGTGGCTATGGTGCCAATACAACGGTTACAGGAGATGTGAAGGTAAATGTAGGTGGTCAGAAGACCGATGGCACATTTGTTGGTGGTACTATTACAATTGGTGGTAGTGTCTATGGTGGTAGTGCCTTGGGTGCTGTGAATGCAACTAGAGATGCCAACGATAATTCTAAACTGAATCCCACGGCCAATAAGACAACGGCTGTTACCTTGAAGAAGGGTAACGTGTCGAGATATGTGTTCGGTGGCGGCCAGGGTGAAGCTCCTTCAGGAACAAATACCGGAACAAAAGCTCATGTCTATGGTAAGTCAACGGTGACACTCTATGGCGACGTGGTTGCCGGTGGCTTGTATGGCGGTTGTGATGCCAATGGTGAGATGCATGGTGATACACAACTGGATCTCCTTGGCGGAACCGTAGGAACAGTGTTGGCAGCAACAGATGAAATTCCTAATATGGTATTCGGTGGTGGTCTTGGTAAGGCGACAACCGTTGATGGTAATGTAACGGTGAATGTCGGCTCATCGACCTATGCTGGCAATACTTCTGTGACTATCTGGGGTAGTGTATATGGTGGCGGTGCCTTAGGTTCTGTCAATACCAATACAGATAACACGACGCTTGTCAACCTCTTCAAGGGTGTTGTCAATGGTAATGTATTCGGTGGCGGACTAGGTGATATCAACAATGCAGCAGGTGTGAAGGGTAATGCCACAGTAAAACTGAACGAGAACAATGGTACTTGTGAGGTGACTGGTAGTATATTTGGCTGTAACAATACCAAAGGAACGCCTGAGGGACATGTCCTGGTACATGTGTTTAAGACCAATAAAACGGGTAATACCAAGGATGCTAATAAGACCACCGTCGATGAAAGATGGAGTGAAAATGCTACTTATGACTTGAATGCTGTCTATGGTGGTGGTAATAAGGCTGACTATGAGCCGACTTCAGCAACCGACTATGCTGAGGTGATTATTGAAGGCTGTGACCTGACCAGCATCAAAGAGGTCTACGGTGGTGGCTTTGGCGCTGCTGTTCCTGCAACACAGGTTCAAATCAAGGGTACTTATCTGATCAATGAGGTGTTTGGTGGTGGCTATGGTGCCGGTGCTAATAACAATGGCGCTAATGTGGGCTACCGTACCTATACGTCAGAAAATGATAAGACTGCTTACGGTAATGGTAAGACGAAGGTGGAACTCTATGGTGGTAAGGTACATACTATCTATGGTGGTTCGAATACCAGGGGTAATATCAGGGAAGGCACGGCTGTTGACAAGATGACAGACCAACAAGTTGCATGTAGCTTGGAGGTTAAGAATATCTATGGTGCAGGTAAGAATGCAGACCAGGATGCCGGAACAACGCTGGCCATCGGTTGTATTCCTGGACTGAAGAATGTGTATGGTGGTGCCAAGGATGCCAATATCAAAGGTGGCGTGAATATGGTAATAACAGGTGGTACCTTTGAGAATGTGTTCGGAGGTAATGATACCAGTGGTACTATTCAAGGCCCCATCAAACTCTATATTGAGGAGGTGTGTGAACCTCTGATAATTGACAATCTCTATTTGGGCGGCAACCAAGCACCTTATTCTATATATGGTTATTATCAGGATGGAACAGATGCCAATAACAAACCTGTTTATAAGGTAAGAACGGCTACGGATACAGAAACCGAGAAACCGCATATAGGTACAACAGCTGTGCCTTATGCTAATCCTCAGCTTTATGTGACATCGTTCACAAGAATAGGTAATGTCTTCGGTGGCGGTTATGGTAGTGGAGCTTACATGCATGGTAGTCCTACCATTAATATCAACCAGATAGAAGGTGCTCATGCTGTAGATGGAGCACTTGGAGAAATTGGCAACGTCTTTGGTGGTGGTAACGAAGCAGAGGTAATAGGCAATACCACTATTAATATTGGTACAGCCAAGAAGGTTGTGGTTAAAACTGATGATAACAACGAGCATGACGTTTTAGGTGCTAACATCACTGGTAATGTATATGGTGGTGGTAATCTGGCTGATGTTACTGGCAATACACAGGTGAATATCTGTTCAGACTTTGATCAGATCAACAACAAATACGTCTCTGTTGCTGAAGGAACCAAGAAGGTTACCATCGGAGGTGATGTGTTCGGTGCTGGTAAGGGTGTGGATACTGATGTTACCAAGGCATTGGTAGAAGGTAATAGCACTATTGTTATGGGTAATGGCTCCGTGAAGAAGAGCGTCTATGGTGGTGGCGAGCTGTCACAGGTGGCTGGTAATACCGATGTGTCCGTCATAGGTGGTATTATCGGTACGCCCAAGAATGGTAATACGGTGTATGGCGGCGCTACGTATGGCAATGTCTATGGCGGTGGTAAGGGTAATACTACAGATGTAGCAGCCGGCCTTATCAAGGGTAATACCAAGATTGCCATTAGCAATGGTACTATATTACATAATATATATGGTGGCGGTGCCTACGGTTCGGTAGGTGAATTCGATTATAATGCGACAACAGGTCTGCCTACTGGTCTGAAGGCAAATACAACAGGTGGTAATGCCGAGATTTACATTACGGGTGGAACCATCGGTACAACTGGTAAAGAGAACGGTATGATCTTCGGTTCATCTCGTGGTGACGTGGGTGGTCCTGGTGAAATCCACGATAAGTTGGCATGGGTCTATGATACGCATGTGGCTATTGGAGATACCACAGAAAATGCTACTATTACCACTGAGACCCCACTCATCAAGGGCTCTGTCTATGGCGGTGGTGAGAACGGACATAACTTCCGTAATGCTTATGTTCGCATCAACGGTGGCACGATAGGTATTGCATCTGGTGAGAAGGTTACGTCAGGCGGAAAAGAATATGAGGGTGCTGCTTACCCCTATCGTGGTAATGTCTATGGTGGTGGTTGCGGTACGGACAAGTATTATTCTAAACCTGAATTAATCACTGAAGGTCATACAGCCGCTGATGGTGAAGGTGACAAATACAACCCCTTGGCAGGTATTGTGCAAGGCAATGCTATTATCCATATCACTGCTGGTACTGTGGTTCACAACGTCTATGGTGCCGGTGCTATGGGTTCGGTAGGTAAAACGGATGCTAATGGCACTATTACAAGCGGCGGTAAGACTACGATTGACATCAGCGGTGGTACGATCGGTATTGATGGTACTGTTGGAGATGGTAATGTCTATGGTGCAGCCCGTGGCGATAAGGCTTTCACTAATAAAGATCTTGCTTTGGTTAAGGAAACGAGTGTCACCATCAGTGGCACTACTCAGATTAAGGGTAATGTGTATGGTGGCGGTGAGGTAGGTAATGTACATACCAACACAAGGGTGAACATCCAAGGTGGTGCCATTGCCAAAAACGTCTTTGGTGGCGGCAAGGGTGTAGAAGACCTGTTCTCTTGTGAGCAAGCTATGGTGGGTGTTGATGGTGAAGGTGCAGACGCTACTCTTACTTCCGATGCTAATAAAGATAAAGGAACGATTGTCACCATCAGTAACGGCACAGTGGGTACTCTCAATAGTGGGAATCTCGTAGAGGGTACTGGTAACGTCTATGGCGGTGGTGAGATTGGCCGTGTGGAATGGAACACACAGGTGAAGATAGGTGTCGGAACTGGAAATGGATCGTTTGCACCCATTATTTATGGTAACGTATTTGGTGCAGGTAAGGGCTTAGAGACACATGGCTACTCGGCTTTGGTGCGTGGTAACAGTACGGTTACCGTTCAGGGCAGTGCCAAAGTGCTGAAGAACGTCTATGGTGGCGGTGAGAAATCAACGGTAGGCAGATATTGGGTGAAAGGTATTAATGATAATGTTACAGGAGCACCTACTGCTCCAACCGACTTGCCTGATGGAATGCCTTATCAACAACAGAGCGGCGGAATATGTAGTGTCACTGTTCAGGGCAGTGCACAAATCGGCCCCGACGCAGGTGCTACTGATGATGCAGGACATGTCTTTGGTGCCGGAAAGGGAGTTAATCCTCATTTCGTTGCAAGTGGTGAAGGGGTGTCCCAAAAGATGACTCAAACAGGTTTGGTGCCTTTTACTGCTACTACAGAAAAAACGGCAGAAGAACTGTATTTAGAGTTCCTTGAAACGTTGGCCTTAGTTACCAATTCCAATGTGACCATTGACGGATCGGCTACCATCAAAGGCTCTGTCTATGGCGGTAGTGAGAATGGCTTTGTGCAGCACAATACCTCTGTATTGATTCAAAATGGTAGTACGATTGGTGCATCTAACTCGTATGGAAATGTCTATGGTGGTGGAAAGGGTTATAATGGATTTGCCGAGGCTGGACGAGTGAGTGGAACCACTACACTTAATATCAATGGTGGCACCGCATATGGCTCTGTCTATGGTGGTGGCGAATTGGGCTTTGTCAAAGGTGCTGTAAATGTCAATGTGACCGGTGGTACCGTGACCAAAGATGTCTATGGTGGCGGTGCACTGGCTGATACAAATACGGAAAACTGGAATGGCACGACATTAGTGTCTCCCTATCATGAAGAGATTGGACTTACAGCAGGAACGTCTGTTGTAACCGGCCTGTATACGAAGGATGGTGATTCTTACACAGAAATCACAGCAGCTAACACGAAGGCAGCATCAGGTACCACTTATTATAGGTTAACAGAGACGAAAGTTAACTTGTTGGGTGGAACCATCAATGGCGATGCCTATGGTGGTGGTCTGGGACGACTGGCTGCAACCAATGTTACAGCTATTGAAGCTAAGGTGTATGGTGACGTTGCTGTAACTTTAGATGGTTCAAAATTCAACATCAGTACCTATGAAGGTTCGAAGGTTGTGAAGAGTGGACGTGTGTTTGGCTGTAATAACTTGAATGGTTCGCCGAAGGGCAATGTGACTGTGACTGTTGAAAGGACGGTGGAAGGCAATACATCTAGGACAGATGGCACGAAAAAGAAGAGTGAAACACCAGAAGACCACAGTTATGAATTGGCTGCAGTATATGGCGGTGGTAATCTGGCCAACTATACACCAGTAAATGGTAAAGTTAGTGTTATCATTAACAGCTGTGACGTCAGTATTGAGGATGTCTATGGTGGTGGTAATGCCGCTAAGGTTCCTGCAACGGATGTTCTCGTGAATGGTGCCTATGAGATTTATCACGTATTCGGTGGTGGTAATGGTGCAGACAAGTACACCTTAGATAATGGTGCTCATTGGATTGACAATCCTGGTGCCGATATTGATGGCGATGCCAACACCTTGCTGAAGGGTGGTCTTATCCATGAGGCGTATGGCGGTAGTAACGAGAGAGGTACCATTACTGGCAATATTACGATTGATACAGGTACTGGTGGACTGGAAGCTTGTCCTTTGGATCTAGAGAAGTTAGTAGGTGCCGGAAAGAATGCCGATGTGAATGGTAACTTGATTATGGTGATGGGTTGTAAGGATGGCACGAAGATTCCTCTGGTTTACGGTGGTGCCGACAATGCCAATGTGAATGGTAATGTGGAACTGACAATCACCAGCGGTAACTTCGGACAGGTGTTCGGTGGTAACAACAAGGGTGGTGCCATTAAGGGCCATATCATCCTGAATATTGAGGAGACAAGTGAGTGTGAACCGATCAGGATTGATGAGCTCTATCTCGGCGGTAACCAGGCCAGCTACTCCATCTATGGCTATTATCTGGCTAAAGATGACAAGGGTGAGCAGTTATACAGAGATGCTGAAAAGACAAAGCCTCTCTTGCTGCCAAGAACATCGGCCACTGATGAGCATAAGCCTGTTAAGCTGGATGATACGGAGTATGCTAAGATAGGTGATTTTACGGCATATACAGAACCGGTGCTGAACGTTGTTTCCTGTACCAGTATCGGAACGGTATTTGGTGGTGGCTATGGCGTTGGTGGTGTCATGTATGCTAACCCGACAGTGAACATCAATATGATTGCTGGTAAACATGCCGATGGCGTTCCTACCGTCATGACTAAAAAAGGACTTGATTCCAATGAAAATCCCAATAAACTGGGTATCATTGGTGATGTGTTCGGTGGCGGTAATGAAGCTAATGTAGAAGGCAACACCACGGTGAATATAGGTACAGCTGCGAAGGTGCAACTGCATAACAGTGTTGATGCAAATGGCGTCTATACGATGAGTGAAGACAAATACGTTTTGGGCGCCTATATCACTGGTAATGTATTCGGTGGTGGTAAGGGCCGCGATGACTCATTCACCTGTGAGAAAGCTATGGTGAATGGTAGCGAAGGAACGTGTATCAATATCTATAATGGCACTGTGAGAGGCTCCGTTTATGGCGGTGGTGAGATAGGTCGTGTAGAAAACAATACGAAGGTGACGATAGGACGTGAAAATGGTGAAAATGAAGAAAATAAGAGTACGCCTGTCATCATGGGTTGGGTATTTGGAGCCGGCAAGGGTTTGAATACACATGGCTACTCAGCTCTGGTGCGTGGTAATGCTTCTGTCACCATTCAAGCCGAAGCCAAGATCGGACAAAGCGTCTATGGCGGTGGTGAGATAGCTTCGGTGGGTAAGTATAACATTGCCCAGACAGAGGCGGATGCCAAACAGTATGGCGTAGAAATAGGTATGCCGTATTCGTTGGTATCTGACAACAGAGGTATCTGTAACGTTATCGTCAGAGGAAATGCTGAAATCGGACCCGACGACATGAAGATGATTACAACAAGTGGACGTCCCGATGACTCAGGTTATGTGTTTGGTGGCGGTAAGGGTGTTCTGCCATACGAAAATACAGGTACTGAAGGACCGGAACGTATGGGCCCAGATGGTAAATGGGAGTCTTATGCTGATGAAGCTAAAGAAGCCGATTATCTTAAGTTTATTGAGACACTGGCCTTGGCAACTCAGACCGAGGTGACCATCGGAGGAAAAGCCTTCGTCAAGGGCTCTGTATATGGCGGTAGTGAGAATGGCCACGTGCAGCATAATTGCCATGTGACGATTGCAGACGAATGTCAGATTGGTAATGGATTTGATACAAAGACCCAAAAAGGTGTCAACCGACGCTATACAGAGGAAGAGTGGGCATCTGTATCGCTTCCTGAATGTGCTTACTGGGAATATGACGCAACAGATGATGCTCCTTACGACCCGTATGCGAAATATTCTAAGACGGTAGACGGAAAGGTACAGTACTATTATGATGAGGCTTGTACACAGTATGCTCAGGGCGGTGCTCCAGTAGGTAAGAATGGCCAGACCTTCTTTGGAAACGTGTTTGGCGGTGGCTCTGGCTATTATCCTTATGCTCCAGGCAAATGGCATCGTGAAGCCGGTTCGGTAGGTGGTAATACTCAAGTGGATATCACTGGCGGACATATTCTGAGCAATGTCTATGGTGGTAATGAGTTGACGGATGTAAAGGATATAAAGGATGCAAGTGGCGAAAAGGGTATCTGTACGATAAATATGACGGGTGGTACTATTGGTGTGCCACGAGAACTAGCTGAAGTAACTGCTCACCCCATGTCATGCTCAATCTATGGTGGTGGTAAGGGTGACCAGCGTTCTATCTTCGATGACCTTACTAACGTAAGCAACACAAATGTTAATATTTCAGGTGGTATTATTTATGGATCTGTCTATGGTGGTGCTGAGGATGGCCATGTAACGGGTGGTACCAATGTAACGATCAGTGGAGGAACCATTGGCTTGAAAGCATTTGGTGGTGTGTCAACAGGTAATGTCTATGCTGGTGGTAAAGGAAACCTGAGGAATGTGAAGTCTGGTATTATCATGGGTGATACCAAGGTGACAGTTTCCAATGGTACTATATACCATAATATATATGGTGGCGGTGCCTATGGTTCGGTAGGTACTTGCGAATACAATACTGACGGCACTATCAAGAAGTATACCTCTGGCGGTACAGCAACGATCAATATCACGGGCGGTGAAATTGGTTGGAACGGTAGAGAGAATGGTATGGTGTTTGGCTCATCACGTGGTGATGTGGGTGCTCCTGGTGAAATTCACGACCGCTTGGCATGGGTTAACAATGCTATTGTCACCATTGGTACATCTGGTTCTGAAACCGGTCCAAAGATTAACGGTTCTGTCTATGGTAGTGGTGAGAATGGTCATACGTTCAATGATGCTTTAGTAGAAGTACATAGTGGTACTATCGGTATTGCAGAAGGTGTGGAGGTTCAATATGGTGGCGTGACCTATTCTGGTTCTGATAGCCCCTATCGTGGTAATGTCTATGGCGGAGGTTGTGGCACTGATACCTATAAGGATGGCGAAGTGGACAAGTATAATCCATTGGCAGGTATCGTCTATGGCAATACTACGATAAATATCGATGGTGGCCATGTGGTTCGTAATGTCTATGGTGCTGGCGCTATGGGTTCGGTAGGAACTATCACTTCATCTGTCAAGAACGAAAGTGTTGACGAAGGCTTCGGTTTGAGTTGGCCATATAAGTTTGAGTATGCAGCAAACACAGGCAAGACCACCATCAACATCACAGGCGGTCGTATCGGCTGTGGTGGTGAAAACGACGGTAATGTGTTTGGTGCTGCCAGAGGTACGGCTAATGTCGGAGAATACGATGTTGATAAACAGCGTTACGAAGAGGCTCTATTAGCCAATGTCAGAGAGACAGAAGTGATTGTCAACTATCCATCGACGCCATCGTCAATAGTAAATGGTGCTAAATGTATCACCGGTTCGGTATTTGGAGGCGGTGAGGATGGTCACGTCAACGAGAACGCCAAGATTACGATTACTGGCGGTCTGATTGGTCACAGCGTCTATGGTGGCGGTAAAGGTAAGGGTACTTATCGAGGTAAGCTGAAAGAAATTGCAGGAAACCATGCTGAGTATGAAACCGACATCTGTAGCTGGACGGCTGGTAAGATTTATGGTAATACTGAAATTGTGATGACGGGCGGTCATGTGGTGCGCAATATCTATGGTGGTGGTAACCTGGGCTCAGTGGGTAAGGGTAACTATGCCGGAGGCTCAGGTGACTACTATGCACATGGCTATGGCGAGAAGATCTCGTCGGCTCTCTCTGGCAACACCGATTTCATGCAAAGTGGTAAGGCGAAGATTACTATCACGGGCCAGAGTATTGTGGGTGTTGAAAATATCAATGCTCCAGAGGCTATTGAGGCTGGATTGCCTACTGGTAATGTGTTCGGTAGTAGTCGTGGTAAGACGGCTGCCGATGTGGGTAATCTGTCTCCACGCTATCAGTATGCCCCAGACTTCTTCTTAGGCTATACCAACGAAACTGAGGTCATCATTGGTGAAGAGAGTGACGCAAGCGACTATCCTCGTATCTACGGCTCGGTATATGGTGGTGGTCGTGACGGCCATGTTCGCAGGAGTACAACGGTGACTATCAATAATGGTAAGATAGGTCAGGATTATACTTCTGAAAACTATGTTGAAGACATCGCCACGATTGATGTGCAATGGAGAGAGCGTGGTAATGTATTCGGATCAGGTTCTGGTCTCGGTACCTATGTAACCAAGGCACTGAAGAAGGGCTCTACAACTGAATATGTTGATATCGCTCGCCATGGTACTTCATCAGGTTCGGTGACGGAGAAGACTACTGTCAATATCAAGGGTGGTACCATCTGTCAGAATGTCTTTGGTGGAGGTGCACTCTCCAGTGTCGGTCCTCCAAGAATACCGCCAACGAGAGAAGACGATCCTTCCACAGAACAGACACTCTGTCTGGTGAATATTGAAGGAGGAACGATAGGTACTGAATATGCCCATGGTAAAGGCTATGGTGGCAATGTATATGGTGCCAGCCGTGGTGGCGGCCTTTACTTCTTTAAAGAAAAAGAATATGACGTCGCTACCGAGAATCTTCCTGCTGATGAATCGTCCGATAACTATGCGACAACCTGTTTTACAAAGGTTAAGATGATGGGTGGTACAGTAAGCGGTGATGTCTATGGTGGCGGTGAAGCCGGTATTGTTAAGCATGACACCGAAGTCAGCCTGACAGGCGGTACCATTATGCATGATGCCTATGGTGGTGGACGAGGAGCGGCTAATATTGCTGCCAATGTGGGTGGCAATACGTTAGTGGAACTCAACAAGGGTATCACTGCTGACAAAGGCTGTATTGTTGACAGACTGTTTGGTGCTAATAACGTGAATGGTACTCCGAAGGGACATGTCAAGGTGCATGTGTTTGCTACTCAGAACAAGAGTACGACAGCAACTAATGCAAAGGTTAAAGGTCAATACGACGTTTCTTATGTCTTTGGTGGTGGTAATGCTTCTGACTATGTGCCTACGGCTAATACAGAAAGTACAGAGGTGATTATCGAGGGCTGTGGTTTGAGCAGTATTTATGAGGTATATGGTGGTGGCTATGGTGCTGCTGCCCCAGCAACAAATGTGCTGATCAAGGGTACTGAGATTATCGACAATGTATTCGGTGGCGGTTATGGTGCTGGTGCAAACAACCCAGGTGCTAATGTTGGTTATAAAACAGGTGGTGCTACTTATGGAGTCCTTGGTGAGAATGTTAAGACTGCTGTCGTTAAACTGATGGCAGGAAAGATTAATAATGTCTATGGCGGTAGTAATACCAAGGGTGATATCCGTGGTGGAGCTTCTGTGACGAATGTGACTAATACCGGTGAGGCAGGATGCTGCGATAAGCTGACTGTTGACCAGATCTATGGTGGTGGTAAGAACGCTGAGCAGCAGGGCGGTACGGAGATTGTGCTGGGCTGTATGCCAAACGACTGGATTGCAGAAATCTATGCTGGTGCAGAGAATGCCGACGTAGGTAATGACGTGAGCCTGACGATTACCAGTGGTAAGTTCGGCCGTGTATTTGGCGGTAACAAGTCAGGTGGTAAGCTGAACGGTAGCATCGAGGTGAACATCGAGGAGAATCCCGAGTGTACGACGCCAATCATCATCGGTGAACTATATGGTGGTGGTAACCTTGCACCTTACTCTATCTATGGCTATAAGGAGGATGGTACAGCACGAACGGAGGCTGATTACAACAAGATGACGGATGCCGAGAAAGAAGCTGAGGGTATTAGAAGTGGAGCTCATCAGTCTCCAAGGGTTAATGTCCGTGCATTCACTAGCATTGGTAACATCTTCGGTGGTGGATATGGTGATAAGGCTGAGATGGTAGGTAGTCCGACGGTGAACATCAACGAGGTTGAAGGTGGCCGAGAGTATCCTGGTGAAACCAAGAAATTGGAAGATGGTACGGAGGTTACGCTTTATCAGCGAACCAAGGATGGTAAGATGGGTGTCATCGGTAATGTCTTCGGTGGTGGTAACGCTGCGAAGGTAACGGGTGATACCAATGTCAATATCGGTACAACGTCTTCTGAAAGATTCGTATCTGTTAATGATGATCCTGCTACTATTGATGTGAATGAACAGTATAAGACTGTTCTTGGTGCCGACATCCGCGGTAATGTCTATGGTGGCGGTAACAATGCCGAGGTGACGGGAAATACGAACGTAACCATCGGTAAGAAAGCTACGACGACACCATGAGGATATGGATTTTGATGATAGCATGGGTCTGGGCACTAATGGTTAGTGCTCAGACTCCTGTTTCACCTGACTCTATCCCCATGGCTGAGGACTTCAGCTATGTGACGGCTGAAGGCTGTATGCTGAAGTTGAGCGACATGCCGAAGGATAAGCTGACGCTGATGGTGCTCTACGACCCTGACTGCAAGGACTGCCGACAGATGTTGTTCAGCCTGCGCCACTCGTCGGTTATCAGTCAGCGAGTGGGGGAGGAACTACTGCAGGTGTTGGCTGTCGACGTGGATGCCAACGAGGCATTGTGGCAAGAGAGCAGGGGAGAGTTGCCTGACGCATGGACTAAGGGACTGTTGAAAAGCGACCTGAGCCAGAGCCGGATGTATGATACCTCGGCAGTACCCATGCTCTATCTGCTGGATGCCGACCAGCGCATCATCATGGCGGATAACGATGTGCAGACGCTTATCTCGATACTGATCAGTCTATGGTAGTTCATCCTCTGCATACCGATATCCCAAAGCCCGAACGCTTTACCTATCCTTTTAATTATGAGCCGCACCCCTTGTGTCAATTGGCAGCGAAGGAGGTGCAGCAGGAGATAGCACGTATCAATCCCCAAGAGGGTAAGATGTTTGGGGTGCTGGTGGTAAGCCTCCCCCCATCCCCCTCCGACGGGAGGGGGGACTGTGATCAGGGGAACCGTCCCCATGATCTGGGATTCCTGGCAGCGTATAGCGGATTGTTGGAGGGTCGGAACGACTGGGAATACTTCGTGCCTCCCATTTATGATGCCCAACAGCCGGACGGCTATTTTAAGACGAAAGAGCGAGAAATATCGGAGCTACTCCATCTCACAGAGGGTCTGTCCCCCTGTGAGATGTCGCAAGAGTTGCAGCTCTGGCTCTTCCATCAATATATAATAAGGAACGCGCGTGGGCAAGAGAAGGACCTGGTGGAAATCTGGCAAGACTATTACGACCGGCCGAAGCTGAGGACGAAGTATCCGTTGCCACCAGGAGGAACGGGCGACTGCTGTGCTCCCAAGCTCTTGCAGTATGCCTATCTGCATGGTCTGAAACCAGTATGCATGGCGGAGTTCTGGTGGGGACCATCGACAAAGACGGAGGTGCGCCAACACCTGAACTACTATCCGGCTTGCCGAGGCAAATGTAAGCCGATACTGACGTGGATGTTGCAAGGGCTCGATGTGGATCCCGATCCGGAACAGCTGAGCTATGAACAGATGGAGATACCTGTGGTGTATGAAGACGAGTGGTTGCTGGTGGTCGATAAACCCAGCGGGCTGCTCTCTGTACCAGGTCGTTTCGCAACGTACTCGGTGGAGACGGTGATGCAGCAACGCTATCCTGACAGCAAGATAGTCCATCGGCTGGATATGGGAACCAGCGGGTTGCTGATTGTTGCAAAGACAATGGAGGTGTATCGTAACTTGCAGGAGCAGTTTGTAAAGCATCAGGTGAAAAAGAAATATGTAGCCCAATTGGAAGCCTCCCCTAACCCCTCCGAAGGAGGGGAAAAGACTGTCCGCAAGGCCCTCCTCCCCTTCGGGGAGGTCGGGAGAGGCTCCATCTCCTTGCCTCTGCGCCCTGACCCCATGAACCGGCCAAGACAGGTGGTGGATATGGAACACGGCAAGCGGGCAGTGACGGAATACGAATACCTTAATAATCATATGGTGGCACTATGGCCTCAGACGGGACGTACCCATCAGCTCCGCATCCACTGTGCCCATCCCGATGGATTGGGACGCCCTATCGTGGGCGACGAACTATACGGCTTCGGGAAAGCCAACAGCCAACAGCCAACAGCCAACAGCCGGCTCATGCTACATGCAGCGGAAATATGGTTCCGCCATCCTGCTACGGGGGAGGCGATGCATCTAACCAGTCCTATACCTTTTTAGAAGAAAAAAGCCGCGGAGCATTGTTGCTTCGCGACTTTTTTGTGTACCCAGACCCGGGCTCGAACCGGGATGGGTTGCCCCACTGGTGTTTGAGACCAGCGCGTCTACCGATTCCGCCATCTGGGCTTAGCGGGTGCAAAGGTACATAAAAAAATTGAATAAAGAAGAAATAATCATGAAAATTTTAAAAAAAGATGATTTTTCTTGTTTTATCGGTAAAAAATTCGTACCTTCGTACACGAAATATTAAATCTAAATACGTTTACATGAAAATTGACGAGAAAAACTACTGTGTCATCTTAGCCGGTGGGCGTGGACGCAGATTGTGGCCAAGTAGTCGAAAGGCTTGCCCGAAACAGTTTCTGGATTTCTTCGGAACAGGACGAACACAACTACAAACGACTTATGATCGATTTGCCAAGCTGTTACCACCGGGACATATATATATATGTACGTGTAAAGAATATTTTAATATGGTGAAAGAGCAACTGCCGGAATTGGACGAAAAGAATATCCTGGTAGAGCCCGTACACCGAAATACGGCACCAAGTGTGGCTTGGGCCAATATGCGTATTAAGCGAGAGACACCCGATGCGAATATCATTGTCGCACCGTCGGATCAGGTGGTGGTTAACGAAGAGAAGTTTATCAAGAGCCTGGAGGTTGGTCTCAGCTATGTATCAGAAAACGATGTGCTGTTGGCGATGGGCGTGAAACCGACTCGTCCGGAGCCAGGCTATGGCTATATCCAGTTAGGTGAGCTTAGCTGCAAACCTGATGTGTATTGTTTGAAGTCGTTTACGGAGAAACCTGAGCGCGAATTCGCTAAGATGTTTATGGAGAGTGGCGAGTTCTATTGGAATACGGGTATCTTTATCTCCAATGCGAAACATCTGATTCAGAGTTTTGAAAGCATCTTCCCTTCCGTACTTCGTAACCTGAAGTTTGAGAAACCCGACTATACTTATGAAGACGAGATGGAATATGTGACGCAGAACTATCCGCGCTATCCTAACCTCTCGATAGACTTTGCCATCTTGGAACAGAGTCAATCGGTGTATGTGATGAAGTGTGACTTCGGATGGGCTGACCTTGGAACGTGGCACGGCATCTATGAATTCATGAATCGTGGAGAAGGCGATAATGTGGCTGTGGACACGGAGGTGATGATGGAGGATTCGCACAACAATATCATCAAGCTGTCGAAGGGTAAGTTGGGCGTGATTAGCGGACTGGATGGCTATATCGTGGCAGAAGAAGGTAACGTGCTGCTGATATGCAAGAAGGGCGACTCGTCGGCACTGGTTCGCAAATATGTGAATGAAGTACAGATGAAATACGGCGACGACTTCGTATGATAACCATTGGAATGGATGCCAAGCGCATAGTGCGCAATGGAACCGGGCTGGGCAGTTACGGACGGACACTGGTGAACGACCTTATTCGATTGGGCGATGAGCAGATGCATTTGCGGCTCTATGCTCCGGATATGGGACGTGATGACCTGCGTGGCCAGATTATCGGCGACGGTAATGTGCAGTTCTGTTATCCTAAGGGGCATCCGTCGGCAGTGCGAAAAGCCTGGTGGCGTACTCATAGTATGGTGGGCGACTTGAAACGTGATGGGGTAGAGGTGTTCCATGGCTTATCGGGTGAACTGCCTATCGGCTTACGGAAAGCTGGCATCAAAGGTATCGTGACCATCCATGACCTGATTTTTATGCGCTATCCGGAATACTACCATTGGCTGGACACGAAGATGTATGAATGGAAATTTCGCAAGACACTACGTGAAGCTGATAAGATTATTGCCATCAGCGAACGGACACGCCAGGATATTATAGAATTAGGTGGCGACGAGTATACTGACCGTATCCAGGTTATCTATCAGAGTTTTTCACCTCGTTATTCGGTAGAGATAAGAGCAGAAAAGAAGGCGGAGGTGAAAAATCGCTACCATCTGCCTAACCGCTATATACTGAACGTAGGAACCATAGAACGTCGGAAAAATCTGCTGTTGGCTGCTAATGCTCTGGATGTCTTGCCACAGGATATTCATCTCGTTGCGGTGGGCAGACAGACGGAATATGCTAAAGAACTGCCTCATCACGACCGTATTCACTTGTTGAGCGGTGTGACGGACGAGGATTTGGCCGCTATCTATGCACAAGCTGAAGTGTTTGTCTATCCGTCCCGTTATGAGGGATTCGGCATCCCTATCATCGAGGCTATTGCTGCAGGATTGCCTGTGGTAGCTTGTAAGGGATCATGTTTGGAGGAGGCTGGCGGGCCGGATAGCCTGTATGTGGACCCAGACCATGTGATAGAGATGGCCGAAGCCATCAAGATGTCGTTGCGAGGTGCTCGAAGACGGGAAGAACGCATTGCCAGGAGCAAGGAATATATCCACAAGTTTGAAGGCAACGATGTAGCTGACCAGGTGGCTAGGCTGTATCGTGAACTCTTATAACTTATAACTGACTTGTATCAGGAGGTCGGCCATCGACGAATGGGCAATCTCCTGCATGTCGCTGGAAATCACAGCGCGGTCGAAGAAATCGGTGACGCCTAGCTTTGCCGATGCTTTCAACTTGTTACCTATGTTGGCACTAAACATTAGCATATATCGGATGCCGTGACCATAGTGCATAGGGAATGAGAAGTCGTATAATATGGAACTTTCATAACGATAGAGTCGGGATTCGTAATCATCGGTATGAAACCAGGCAGCACTACCATCGATGGTCAGCCACTGACTCTTCCAAGACGCTTGTTCACTCACCATCACACCACTCTGGTGTCGGCCTTTGATACGGGTGTTGATGCCATCGATTTGTGAAAGGAGGGAGAGGTGTTGGTTAAAAGTATACTTGCTACTGAGACGCAGACGGTGTTCCGGACGGTTTTCCAGTCTTTTCGTCTCGCTGTTGTCATGTTGGCGAAGATGAAAACGGTAGCGACCTTCGAAACTCCAATCGTGATACAAATAGCGGGTAGACAACATGGCATCGAAGGCATCGCTCGAACTGGTAACCTGATAGCGGGGAGCAGAGAAGTGGGCATAGTCTATATAGCCCTGAAGATACCATGAACGGGAGGGTGTCCAAGAGGCTCCCAGATAGAGTCCGTGTTCATTTTGTATACTGCTGTTTTCCCCAAAACTCTGAGCATGGAGAGCAGTGTAGCGCTGGCTATAGTAACGATGTAATGCCATCACCGAGAAGGGAGAGGAGAAACGGTAGTTGACAACGTGGATAGTGGCCAGGGCACCATCGCCATTGATGGCTGTCTCACCTGAAAAAGCCAGTTTCCGGTTGTTATAGCCGTAATCCAGACTGACATTAGTGAAATGACTGCCCTGTGGTGCATAGCGAAGGTAAAGCTTGGTGGTTTCTGGCTTCAAAGGGCGATCGAACCGAGTGTGGACGGCATTGAGATGGAGATAGGTGGTAGACTTACGCCATCCTACCTGTAGTCCAAGGTCGGTCTCATGGGTGTTGTTCTTCTTAGCCAGTTCGGTGACTGTCCGATGATAATTGTCATACAATAAGGTTTTTACCGTGCCATCGTTATTGAGCGTGGCATCTAAAGCCCGATAGGAGGCAAAGGCGGTCACCTGGAAACGGTTGCTGAGACGTATGGTGGCAGCAGCACCCTGGAAATAGTCGGAGGCTGAACGTGAGGTGTGGGCAATGATGGCATAAGAACTTCGTCCGAGGTTTTGCAGGTAGGCTAGCTTCCCCAAGTTAAAACCACTGTTCAAGATGAGGCCCATGCCAATCTTCATGCGATACATGCCGAGGTTGAAAGCCTCCAATCGTCCTGTCTTTCGCAACTGGAAATAGTAGGAGTAATGATCGTAGCCCATCTTGTTATTGTTGCTGAAGAACGGCTCGCCGGCATCTTGGGCACCGGTGATGCCGAATTTGATGCGGTCGTTGTAAGTGAACTGATACCTGATGTCGTGGCGGTATTTATAACCCAGATAGCCTTTTCCATTGGTAAGAATATCTCCTTTTCTATTATAAAAAGGTATCTTGATGGTTGCTGTCAGCGAATGTTTGCCGTATTCTGCCACTTGACTCAGCTTGGGCCAAACACTTTTAGGCGTTTCTGGTCCGACATACACAAAATGTTCAAGAAGTTTGCGGGTAGGCCAATCCAAAGCTCTAATCATCAGCAACTCGCTGAGAGAGCGCATGGGACTGTAGCGATCAAGATATTCACACAGGCCCTCTACCTGTTGGGCAGTGAGAAAAGGCAGTTGTTCCAATTCCTCACGGGAGGTCTGGTTTAAGTTAATCTTGGTGGTAGCCATCTCTGTCAGCATTTCGAGCGTTTCTTCGCCATAGCTCTCCATGTCTTCGGCTGTTATCCATTTGTTCAGGTCTTCCCTGAAATCGTTGTCCTGAGCATGGCAGACCGCTGAAAGCATGCAGAGAACCATGATTATATAGTGTTTCATTATTTACAAATTTATGGCAAAGGTATAACAAAAAGTCCAAATAAAGACAAAAAATAAGAGGAAATCGTTTGGTTTTGAAATATAATGTGTACTTTTGCGGCGTGAAACGAGTGATATTGTTCTTGATAGCCGCTTTTGGAGTGCTGGTATGCAGTGCTCAAGACAAACGGAGCGAGGAGGTGGACATGGATAGTCCAACCTTCGTGCCTACTGTGAAGGTGGGTAAGGTGCTGGAAGGTGGCGATAGCATCCAGTACATGGAGATGAACAATGTCTATGTGTTTCCTCCTGTCACCTTTACCAGTAAGAAACAGCAAGGTGCCTATATGCGGCTGGTGAAGAATGTGAAGACGGTACTGCCCATTGCCAAGGAAGCCAACATGATTATGATGGAGACGGCAGAGTATCTGGAGACATTACCAAGCAAGGAAGCTAAGCAGGCTCACATGAAAAGGGTGGAGAAGAGTATTATGCAGGAATATAAGCCAAGGATGAAGAAGTTGACATACTCTCAGGGTAAGCTGCTGATCAAACTGATCTATCGTGAGAGTCATTCGTCGGGCTATGAACTGATTCAGGCTTTTCTCGGACCTGTTCGTGCTGGCTTCTATCAGGCTTTTGCATGGGCTTTCGGTGCGTCGTTGAAGAAACAATACGACCCCGAAGGCATTGACCGCCTCACAGAAAGAGTGGCGCTCTTAGTGGAGGCGGGACAATTATAGGTAATAGGTGAGAGGTAAGAGGTGAGAAGTGAGAGATGTGATGACTTATTCCGAGAAAATCAATTGTATTAACGTTTGGCCTACGGCCTGAAGAGTGTTTTTGTCGATATGTTGCATGTCATCGTTGATGGTATGCCATGTCGGTCCGAAACTGCTTTGTTCGCAGTCTGGATAATGATTGATGATGTCGATACAAGGGATGTGAGCCTGTTCGTTGACAGGGACATGGTCGTCGGTGACATATCCACTGTTTTTGGCAAGAAAGACACTACCATAGCCTGCTGCGGCAGCCGCCTGCCATACCTTATCAACGATATTACGGGCATATTGCATGGAATAAGCCTCACGATAGAACTTTGCACCCTGACCACCTACCATGTCAAGCAGAATGCCGAACTGGTAGCTATTGGCTTTAGACTGATAATTTGTAGCCCAATACTGTGCACCTAATGCCCAGGAGTCGGCATCAACCTCGTTGCTCCACTGAGGAACACCCCAGTCTTCAGCGTCGAAGCAGATAAAGTCGACAGCGATACGGGCTGAGTCGTTATCCTTGATGAGACGAGCCAGTTCGAGCATGACAGCGACACCTGATGCGCCGTCGTTGGCAGCCATTACAGGTTTGCGCCAGTTGCTTTCGTCTGGATCATTATCAGCCCATGGCCTGCTGTCCCAATGGGCACATATCATGATGCGTGGCTTGCTGACGCTGGAGTCGGCAGGAGCTGTGGCTATGATATTGGTACTCTTCAGGATAGTACCATCATATCCTTTCAAGTCGGCTTGCTGTCTGTCAACCTGATAACCATATTGCTGGAATTTCTTCTGAATCCACTGGGCACACTCTTCATGAGCTGAACTGTTCATGATGCGTGGACCGAATTGACACTGGGCTGCACAGAACGCATAGGCAGAGTCGGCATTAAATTCAATATTGACCACAGGTTGTTCGGTTGTCTGGCTTTTCTTCGTAGTGCTGCAAGCACAGAAAAGACCAGAGATGAAGAAAATGAGAAAATGGGAAAATGAGACGTTATTCATTTATTGTTTTGCGTTTTGTACTTGTTGCATGACACGTAGGAAGTTGCCACCCCAAATCTTTTGAATATCTTGTTCGCTGAAACGGCGGACCATCAACTGACGGGTGAATTGGATGAGTTCTGCTGAGTTGGCCAGTCCGAGGATTCCTCCGTCACCATCGAAATCGGTGCCGATGCCCACATGGTCGATACCCATCACGTCGATAGCATGTTCCAAATGGCACATCGCATCCTTGATGGTGGCTTCGCCGTCCTTGACCAGGAAACCGTTATAGAGCGTCACTTGCATCACACCACCTTTAGCGGCGAGGGCACGCATTTGTTCGTCGGTGAGATTACGGGGATGGTCGCAAAGTGCCCGGCAACTGCTATGGCTGCATACGATGGGCTGTTCGGATAACTCTAAAGCATCGTAGAAACTCTTCTCTGAGGCATGACTCAAGTCGACCATGATGCCCAAACGGTTCATTTCGTTGATAACCTGTTTGCCAAATGCACTCACACCGTTGTGGGTGGTGCAACCTTTGGCTGAGTCGCAGATGTCGTTATCGCCATTGTGGCATAACGTCATGTAGACAATGCCTCTTTGGGCAAAGTGGTGCAGGTTCTCTATCTTCCCATCCAGAGCATGGCCGTTCTCAATACCCAGCATGATACTCTTCTTGCCTAGGTGTTTGTTCATCCACAGATCATCTGGTGTGCGGGCCAAAGCCAGATAGGTACTGTTCTGTGCTACGATGTCATTTATCTTGTCGAAGATGTTGTCAGCATACGCTGTTGGCTGATCAGTAGGCTGGGGCAGATAAGCCACCATGATGGTAGCATCCTGTCGGCCTTCATCCATTTTATGGAGATCGACCAAGATACGCGGGTCACGACTTCCGAAATTGATACCCTGTGGGAAAAACATTGGGGTATCACAGTGGGTGTCGAGAGTGATGATGCGCTGGTGCAATTGGCAGGTGGCATGATATTGGGCTGCTTCGTTGACAAGCCATTCGAAGATGGGCAATCCCTCGCTCATGCATTCAGGATGCCACTGAACACCCATGATGCTCTTAAATTCGCTACTCTCTATGGCTTCGATGATGCCATCGGCAGAGCGGCCTACCACTCGGAAGCAATCACCACCGGTCTCTACGGCCTGATGGTGGAACGAGTTAACATAGATAGTCTTATTATTATATAAGGTATAGAGTATCGAGTCCTCTTCTATCGCCACGCTATGAGTAGGTTCTGAACGGTCTGCATCCTGCGAGTGCTTGACTTTACAAATATCAGAAATGTCCTGCTTGACCTTACCGCCTAAGGCAATGGCAAGGGTTTGGATACCTCTGCAGATGCCCAACATTGGAATCTGGCGATTGTATGCCAATTGAGTAATCAGTAGTTCGGGCAGGTCGCGTTCGTTGTTGATGCCACCTAACTTGGGTGATGGATCCTCGCCAGTAAAGAGCGGATTATAGTCTCCGCCACCACTCAGCAGGAGTCCGTCAATATGTTCCAGCGTGTTGATGATACTGTCGGTATCACTCAGTGGCGGGATGATGACAGGAACACCACCAGCTCTCTGTATGGACTTGTAATATCCTTCGGAGAGTTTACAGGTCAGTTCACCATAATTACCTGTAATACCAATGACAGGTTGATGCTTTGCTTCTGGAAAGGTTGTATAGGCTCTTGCCAATTGTGACTGCCAGTCGAAACGGTCTGCCATAAGTTTACTCTTCAAAGGTTACCGGTATCTCACGTTTGATGCTCTGTTCCAAAGAAATGAGCGTTTCTGTGGCCACCACGCCAGGAATGTCTTGAAGACGTCCGTTGAGCAAGTGCATGAGCTGTTCATTATCACGAGCATAAAGTTTAACCAACATGGTGTAAGGGCCCGTCGTGAAATGACACTCTACAATCTCTGGAATATGGCGCAGACATTCAACAACATCCTTATACATAGAACCACGTTCCAAGGTGATTCCTACATAAGTACAGGTGGAATACCCCAGGCTCTTGGGATTTACATCAAATCCACTGCCCATGATGACACCCGCCTCGATAAGGTGCTGAACGCGTTGATGAATAGCTGCTCGTGAAACACCACACTCTGCCGCTACATCCTTGAAAGGGATGCGAGCGTTCTTCGACAGGATACTGAGTATCTTTTTGTCAAGATTGTCTATCTTATCCATTACTTTTTTGTTAAATATTACATTTTGTAAGCAAAAGTAAGCATTTTTATTGAAACAACCAACATTTTGCACGGAAAATGTGTAAAAATAGTGCAAAATGTCGACTTATTGTTTGCGAATGAGCGTCAAACCGTCACGAAGTGGAAGTATGACACGTTCCACTCGGGTGTCTGTTAGGATATAATCGTTGAAGGTCTCAATGCCATGTGTTTGTGGGTCTTTGTTGTAAGTGGGGTCAACCACATGCCCATCCCATAAGGTGTTGTCGGCAAGAATAAAGCCTCCCTTCCGGATTAACGACAATGCCATCTCGTAGGTTTCTTTATAAGTGCGTTTGTCGCCATCAATGAAAGCCATGTCGAAGGTAATGCCCAGTTTGGGAGCCTCTGTCAGGGCATCGCCAATGATGAATTGTATCCTGTCGCTGACGGGTGACCCCTCAATCCAAGGACGTGTAAAATCCTCCTGTTCGTCGTTAATCTCAAAGGTGTATACTTTGCCATCCTCCTCCAGTCCCTCAGCCATGCAGATGGCTGAATAGCCACTAAAGGTGCCCACCTCCAGGATGTTTTTAGGGCGGATCATCTGCACCAGCATCTTCAGCAGTCGACCTTGCAGATGACCTGAAGCCATCCGACCATGGAGCATGTGGATGTTGGTAGATCGCCAAAGCTTGTACAGATAGTCAGGCTCTGGGTCTATATGTGACTCGATATAATCGTCGATAGTCATTTCAGTGCCTCGATAGCTAAACGGTAGGAGTCGAGACCGAAACCACAGATGACACCACGACATGCTGCGGAAATCATAGAGTGGTGGCGAAACTCTTCGCGCTGGTGGACATTACTGATATGAACCTCAATGACAGGACTCTTAAGTGAACGGATGCAATCGTGCAAAGCTACTGAAGTATGCGTATATGCTCCGGCATTCAAGATGATACCATCATAACTGAATCCAACCTCTTGCATCTTATTGATGAGCTCGCCTTCCACATTGCTTTGGAAATATTCCAGTTCGATATCAGGATATTGGGCCTTAAGTTTAGGCAGGTAATCATCGAACGATGATGAGCCATAGATACCTGGTTCACGTACTCCAAGAAGGTTGAGATTAGGACCATTTACGATAATTATTTTCATATTTCAGCATTTTTTATTAATTTTGCAGGCAAAGATACATAATAAAATGGAAATAAGCAAGAATTCGCTGACAAATATTGTAAAAGGCTATCGACGCTACTTGAAACTGCAGCGTGGTTATTCGGCTAATACGTTGGATGCTTATGAACGTGATTTGCAGAAGTTGCTGACCTATTTGGAGGAAGGTGATAAGGCTGTTCAGGATGTGACATTGGATGATCTGCAACATTTTGCTGCAGGTCTGCATGATATAGGTATTCATGCCCGTTCTCAATGTCGTATTCTGAGTGGCGTCCGTTCGTTTTTCCGTTTTCTGCAATTGGATGGCTATCGTGATGACGACCCGTCAGAACTGTTAGAATCACCTGTGTTAGGACAACATCTGCCAGAAGTGTTGAGTGCCGATGAAGTAGACCTGTTAGAGGGCAGCATTGACCTGTCCAAGTGGGAGGGACATCGCAACAGAGCCATTATTGAGGTGTTGTTCTCCTGTGGATTGCGAGTAAGTGAACTTGTCAATCTGAAATTGACGGATCTCTATCTTCAGGAACAGTATATTCGTGTGTTTGGAAAGGGATCCAAAGAACGTCTGGTGCCTATTTCGCCAAAGGCAATCAAGGAGTTGGATTTTTGGTTTGGCTACCGTAAAGCGATGAAGATAAAGCCTGGTGAGGAAGATTATGTGTTTCTGAATCGTCGAGGTGCCCATCTGACACGTACCATGATTCTGATTATGATTAAACAGCAGGCTGAGTTGGCGGGCATCCAGAAGACTATCTCACCTCATACCCTCCGCCATTCCTTTGCAACTGCCCTGTTAGAAGGTGGTGCCGACCTTCGTGCAATTCAAGCTATGCTTGGTCACGAAAGTATCGGCACCACCGAGATTTATACCCATATTGATATGTCTACGTTACGAGAGCAGATTTTAGAGCATCATCCTCGCAACATGAAGCGATAAACAGCTTATCGTTTTGTGGCGCGAATGAAGTAGGCAATCAACAGGATGTAGGCCACCAATGAACAGAACTCGCTCATAGGATTAGCCCACCATGCACTATAATCAAAGGAGATTCCTCCGAATCGGAGCAGAGCACTGATAACACCCATCAGAGCACCACCAGCTATGAAGCCAGAGGCTATCAGGTTACCATGCTCACCACGCTGCTTGTTGACTTCTGCATCCTTAGAACGGCTGGTAACATACCAGTTGACAGCTCCGCCAATCAGCAGGGGAACATTCAGCTCCATGGGAATAAACATACCTAAGGCGAAAGCCAAGGCAGGAATCTTACAGAACGTCAGTATGATGGCAATGACAGCACCAATGGCGTAGAGAGCCCAGGGTGCTCCAACACCATTCATCAGTGGGTCGATAACAGCTGCCATCGCATTAGCTTGAGGGGCAGCTAACGCTCCTGAAGCAAAACCGTAGGTCTCGTTGAGCAGCATCATGACACCACCAACGGTAGCTGCAGATACCAGTGTTCCCAGGAATTTCCATGTCTCCTGTTTCTTAGGTTGAGTACCACACCAGTAACCTATCTTCAGGTCGGTAATAAATGAGCCTGCCATAGAAAGGGCAGTACATACCACACCACCCATAATGAGTGCAGCAACCATACCTTCAGTTCCTCGTAGACCAACAGCAACCAAAACGACAGAGGCTAGAATAAGCGTCATAAGTGTCATGCCGGAAACGGGGTTGGAACCCACTATGGCAATGGCATTTGCTGCGACTGTTGTGAAGAGGAAGGCAATGACCGCTGTCAGGATAATAGCTACTGCAGCAAAGAGCAGATTGCCATCCATCACACCAAACCAGAAGAAAAAGAAGGTGATGATGAGGGTGGCAATAGCAGCAATGGCAATAAAGCGGAAGGGAAGGTCCTGGCTATTTGCTTTTGGCTCTTGGCCGTTAGCAGCGCTGTCGCCAGCCTTTGTCGCCAAACCTATGGCACTCTTGATAACGCCCCACGACTTGATGATGCCAATGATACCAGCCATCGCGATGGCTCCGATGCCAATTGACTTGCCATACGATACGAAGATCTGTTCTGGTGACATTTGGCCAACAGCTGTTGTGATGCTGGGTGTCCATTGGTTTAGTACGGTGTCTGGGAAGAGTAGTGCCATGCCAGGAACCACTAACCACCATACGAACAATGAACCGAGGGTGATAATGAGTGCATAGCGGAAACCGATAATATACCCAAGACCTAATACTGCAGCTCCCGTATTGTTTTTGAATACCAGTTTGGCTTTCTCTGCCACTTCGTCACCCCATGGTAACATGCGACTTGTCACATTCTCATTCCACCAACCAAAGGTAGCCACGATGAAGTCATAGAGACCACCCACAAGACCAGCTATCAAGAGGGGCTTGGCCTGGCTTTGGCTATTAGCTTTTGGCTCTTGGCTGTTATCGTTCTCGCCACTCTTCAACACTTGAGTGGTAGCTGTGGCCTCAGGGAAGGGAAACTGTTCCTGTGGTGCCTCTACAAAATATTTGCGGAATGGTATCAAGAACAGGATACCGAGCACACCACCTAGCAGAGAAGCGATGAATATCTTGAGGAAATCAGCACTCATCTCAGGATATTTGGCCTGCAGGATGTAGATGGCGGGAAGTGTGAAGATGGCTCCCGCTACCACAGCACCGGAACAGGCACCGATGCTCTGAATGATGACATTCTCTCGTAAGGCATTGCTACGCTTGGCGGCAGCAGATACACCAACTGCTATGATGGCAATAGGTATAGCTGCCTCGAAAACTTGGCCTACCTTCAATCCCAGATAGGCAGCAGCAGCCGAAAAGAGCACAGCCATGAGGACACCCCAGATGACTGACCATGCATTGACTTCGTTTTTCTGTTTCATTGTTTTATGGTGTTTTTAATTCTTTCAAGTGCTTCTATCAGTCGACTGCGAGGGCAGGCTAAATTGATGCGAATGTAGCCCTCGCCTGATTTAGGACCGTACATAGTGCCAGGATTCAGCCATACTTTCGCTATCTTCAGTATTTCTTCGCTGTAAGTGGCGACAGAGTCACAACATGCACTGACATCAATCCAGACGAGATAGGTGCCTTCCAATGGCATGACTTTCCATTGTGCCAGATGCTTCGAGCAGAAATCGCACAAAGCCTGATAATTATCCCATAGATATAGGTTCAGGGCGTCTACCCAATCCTCGCTCTCATTATAGGCGGCCTTGACAGCTTCAGGTGCAAAGGGGTTGACATCGCATACCTCATTAATATTAATGGCACGATCCAATCGACGACGCGTTGCAGCATCTTTGCAGATGATATTGGCCATCTGAAGACCTGCTATATTGAAAGACTTAGATGGTGAACTGAGGATGATGGCATCTGTATCTATCGAACCTATCGTACAGAATGTATGGCCAGGCATGATGAGTTCACAGTGTATCTCGTCGGAAACGATACGCACTTGGTATTTTCGACAGATGTCGCTCATCCGCCCCAATTCCTCAGGCGTCCAGACACGACCAGTTGGGTTGTGAGGACTGCAAAGCAAGAAAACGGTGCATTTGTCATCTGCACACTGCTGCTCGAAATCCTGCCAGTCTACTTCAAAGCGACGGCTGTTGTCGTTGAATTGCAGCACGCTCTCTACTACCTCGCAACCATTGTTCTTGATGCTAGAGAAGAAGCAGTTGTAGTCGGGCGAGAGGATGAGCACCTTCTCACCAGGCATCGTCAGTGCCTTGACAGCTACCGACATGGCTGGCACCACACCAATGGTATAAAGTATCCATTCACGCTCTATCTTCCAATGGTGGCGTCGTTCGTACCAGGAGATAACAGCATCATAGTAGTCGTCTTGTACATAGGTATAAGCGAAGATGGGATGTTGGGCACGCTGGCAGATCGCCTCCTGAATAGCAGGAGCTACAGCAAAGTCCATGTCAGCCACCCATAAGGGGATGACATCGGGGGATGGCATTTCATCCCACTTGACACACCCTGTATTCCTTCGTTCTATGAGTTGGTCAAAATCGTACATCTTACCTGTTATTTCTTACCTCTTACTTCAATAATACAGTTGTTCGGCTGACGTACATTCTCGTCAATCGTAATGCTGCCAATGGAGTCTGCTATGATATGACCACTGGTAGGATTCTTGATGTTTTCAATGTGTCCGCGGATGTCTGCCTCCACTGTAGAATATTCAAACATTCGGTCGCACATGGCATCGATGGTACAGTTCTCTAATACCAGGTTCTGGGTGTAGCACAATAACTGTTCGCCTGCCAGGTGGCAGTTGACCAGGCGTACGTTCTTAGAGTGCCATGCCAGATATTCACCATCCAACTCGGAATCGTAGATAGTGACATTCTCACACTCCCAGAAGGAGTCCTTAGTCACAATCTTGGCATGGTGTACTTCAACATTCTTGCAATATTGGAACACATATTTGGAATCACTCTCCAATCCGTCTACAAAGATATTCTGGCTGAACATAAAAGGGTAGGTGCCGTCGTGTAGCTTGACGTTCTTGAGTTTGATGCCATCAACCTTCCAGAAGGTCTCGTCAGCATCGGTAATCTCTACGTTCTCAAGTGTCAGATTCTTCATCTCGCGGAAGAACTTAGGACCGTCTATGCGCGAGTTGGTCATCACCATATCGTTAGTATACCAGATGGCAGAACGCGATCCTGGAGCGAAATAACAATTATCAATTTTGGCTCCATCAACATGCCACCAAGGATATTTGCCATAGAACTTACAATTGTAAGCCTCCATATTCTGGCATTGTTTGATGCCAGACTCTCCGTCTGTAATCGTAATGTTCTCCAACTTGAGGTCGTGTTGAGCAAACAAAGGGCGTTCGCCTCCAAATTTCTGATCTTTTATCAGTTTCATCGCTTAATATTTTAAATAGTGGGTGCAAAGTTACGAAAAAAAGTTGTAACTTTGCACCCAAATTAAAATATAATAAGGTAAATAATGAAGAAATTATATATAGAGACCTACGGCTGTCAGATGAATGTAGCTGATTCTGAGGTCGTAGCCAGCGTCATGCAGATGGCTGGCTATGAAGCTACAGATACGTTGGATGATGCTGACGCCGTATTCCTGAATACTTGCTCTGTTCGAGATAATGCAGAACAGAAGATTTACCACCGCCTCGAGGCCCTTGATGCCCTACGTCGACAAAGAGCTAAAAGCCAAAAGACAACAGCTAATGGCCTTATCATCGGCGTCCTGGGTTGTATGGCAGAGCGTGTGAAGGATGACCTGTTGACGAATCATCATGCCGACCTGGTGGCTGGCCCTGATGCTTATCTGTCGTTGCCCGATTTGGTAGCCCAGGCAGAGACGGGTCATAAGGCCATCAACATCGAGCTCAGTACGAGTGAGACCTATCGTGATGTGGTTCCTCAGCGCTTGCATGGTGCCAAGATTGGAGGCTTTGTCAGCATTATGCGTGGTTGCAATAATTTCTGTCATTATTGCATCGTACCTTATACCCGTGGTCGTGAACGCACTCGTGACTTGGAGAGTATTCTTCGAGAGGTACGCGACTTGAGAGACCGTGGTTTTAAGGAGGTGACCCTGTTGGGACAGAATGTGAACAGCTATCGATGTCAGGGGGATGAGGAAGATATTCTTTTTCCTGAGTTGTTGAGGAAAGTAGCGGAGGAAGCTCCTGAGATGCGAATACGTTTTACCACGAGTCATCCAAAGGATATGAGTGATGAGACACTGCGTGTGATTGCTGAGATGCCAAATGTCTGCAAACACATCCATCTGCCAGTGCAGAGCGGTTCAGACCGTATCTTGAAACTGATGAATCGTAAGTATACTCGAGAGTGGTATATGGGACGTGTGGAGGCTATCCGCCGTATCATTCCTGACTGTGGACTCTCAACAGATATTTTTGTGGGTTACCATTCTGAGACAGAGGAAGATCATCAGCTCTCTTTGAGTCTGATGCGTGAGGTGGGCTACGACTCTGCCTTTATGTTTAAGTATTCAGAACGTCCAGGAACCTATGCCTCCAAGCATCTGCCTGATGATGTGCCAGAGGAAGAGAAGATACGCCGACTCAATGAATTGATAGCACTTCAGACGGAGATTTCTGCCCAGCAGAACAAGAAGGATGAGGGTAAGGAGTTTGATGTGCTGATAGAAGGCTTCTCAAAGCGCAGTCGTGAACAGCTGATGGGTCGTACGGAGCAGAATAAGGCTGTGGTGATGGACAAGGCAGGCCACCATATCGGTGAAACGGTCAGAGTGCGCATTACAGGCAGTACAAGTGCAACATTATTGGGTGAGATTATATGAAAGAATTTCTGAATGTACTCAGGCGATTTATTCCGCCCTATAAAAAATACCTGATATTGTCTGTGGTGTTCAATATCCTATCAGCCATATTGAACATTTTTTCATTTGCTGCGCTTATCCCTATCCTGCAGATATTGTTCCAAACGAGTGATGCTGAGACGGCCACTTCCGTGATGGCTTGGGATTGGAGTAATGTACAGACGGTGCTGTTGAACAACATGAATTACTACGTCAACGGGTTGATAGCTGACTATGGGCAGACAACGACCTTATTGCTGATAGGCTTGTTCCTAGCCGTTACTACTTTCCTTAAGACAGGTGCTTATTTCCTGTCAGCAGCCACCATCATCCCTATCCGTACTGGTGTGGTTCGAGATATTCGCAATCAACTCTATCAGAAGATAACATCGCTGCCTTTAGGCTTCTTTTCAGAAGAGCGCAAGGGTGATATCATAGCACGTATGAGTGGTGATGTGCAGGAGATAGAGAATAGTATTATGTCTAGTTTGGAGATGCTTTTCAAGAATCCCATTCTGATTATCAGCTACTTTGCAGCACTGATCTTTATATCCTGGCAACTGACGCTCTTTACCCTTATCATTGTGCCCATCATGGGCTGGTTTATGGGATATGTGGGTAGAAAGTTGAAGGCGCAAAGCATCAAGGCACAAGCCCTTTGGAGTGACACGATGAGCCAAGTGGAAGAAACACTGGGTGGACTGCGTATTATCAAGGCTTTCTGTGCAGAACAGAAAATGAATCGTCGCTTCGACCAGATCAACTCTTCCTATCGTGACGACATCATGCGAGTTAATATCCGTCAGTCGTCAGCTCATCCGATGTCAGAGTTCCTAGGAACTATCATGATTGTCATCGTGCTGTGGTTTGGTGGCGTGTTGGTTCTCAACTATCAGGCGCTGTCTGGTCCTATCTTTATTTACTATATGGTGATGCTCTATAGTATTATCAATCCTCTGAAGGATTTCTCTAAGGCTGGTTATAATATCCCCAAGGGTCTGGCTTCTATGGAACGTGTCGACAAGATTCTGTTGGCAGAGAATACTATTCAGGAAGTGGCACAACCAAAGCATATTGCTGCTTTCGAACATCAGATAGAGTTCCGTCATGTGTCGTTCCGCTATGCTGACCAATGGATTCTCAAGGATATCAATCTCGTGATTCCCAAAGGAAAAACGATAGCCATTGTGGGACAGTCGGGTAGTGGTAAGTCGACCTTGGTCGATCTGATACCTCGCTATTATGATGTACAGGAAGGTGAGGTACTGATTGATGGTATCAATGTCAAGGAGTTAGGTATCTTCGATTTGCGTCAATTGATAGGTAATGTTAATCAGGAGGCAATCCTGTTTAACGATTCCTTCCGCAATAATATCTCGTTTGGTGTGGATAATGCTACAGACGAGCAGATTGCTGAGGCTGCGAAGATAGCCAATGCCTACGATTTCATCACACAGTCGGAACAAGGGTTTGATACCAATATCGGTGATCGTGGTGGCAGACTCTCTGGTGGTCAACGCCAGCGAGTATCTATTGCCCGTGCTATTCTGAAGAATCCGCCTATCTTGATTCTCGATGAAGCTACCTCAGCTCTTGATACAGAGAGTGAGCGACTGGTGCAGGATGCCCTCGAACACCTGATGAAGACACGTACAACAGTAGCTATTGCCCATAGACTGAGTACCATCAAGAATGCCGACGAGATATGTGTGTTGCACGAAGGCCGTATTGTGGAACGGGGAACCCACGACGAGTTGCTCTCCATTGATGGCTACTACAAGAAACTGAACGATATGCAAAGTCTGTAAACAGTATGTTGCAACGAGTCCTATATCTCATAAAGACCTATTTGCTCACATTGGTTGTCTTCATTGTGGCTAAATGGGTGTTTATGCTTTGCAATATAGGTAGTCAGACTTTTTCCTTTACCGATATGCTGCAGGTTACTTGGCATGGGCTGAGTCTTGATATGAGCATGTCGCTCTATCTCATCATTGCTCCTTTCTTGTGTGCCTTGGTTTCAGTATATGTCAAGAAGATCGGTATTCTCCGCAATATTCTGAAAGTCTATTATGCTATCATCTCCCTGGCGTTAGCCCTTGCTTTTGTGGCAGACACCAGTCTATATGCTTTTTGGAATTTCAAACTTGACGCCAGTTGTCTACAATATCTGGAGACTCCTACTGAGGCAATGGCCAGTGTATCTGGAGGCTATCTGTTGGTACGCCTGCTGTTGGTTATTCTGCTGACAGTTCTGTTCTATTGGGTTTATACTCGTCCACATTGGAACATCTTCCCAAGCAGAATGCGTCTTGTTGAGACCATTATAGCCATACTCTTCATCCCTTTGATGGTAATTGGTATCCGAGGCGGATTGTCAGAGTCGACAACGAATATCGGTCAGGTGTACTATTCGCAGAACCAGTTTCTGAACCATGCTGCTATCAACCCTGTCTTTAGCTTCATTGCCTCGTTTGAGAAGACAGCCTCCAATATCGTCGATTATGATTTCTATCTGGAGCAGGAATGGAAAGAGATGACAAAGGATTTGTATCCTACCACCTCAGTAAATACAGACACCTTGTTGAATACCACACGTCCCAATGTCATCATCATCCTGATGGAGAGTGCTGGTGAGGTGGTGGCTAAATATATGCCCAGACTGCAGGAACTGAAAAATGAAGGCATCAGTTTTGACAGTTGCTACGCTAATTCATGGCGTACGGATCGAGGTACTGTGTGTACTTATAGTGGTTATCCTTCATTTCCCACATCTTCTGTCATGAAGATGCCCAGCAAATCGCAATCATTGCCAGGTATTGCTGCCACATTACAGAAAGAGGGTTATAATACCCACTATATTTATGGTGGCGATATCAACTTCACCAATATGCGAGGCTATTTGGTCGCAGGTGGTTTCCAAACGCTTAAGTGGATGGACGATTATAGTGCTGACGAGAAAAATTCTGCTAAGTGGGGGGTACGTGACGATATCACTTTCCATACGTTGATGCAGATGGCAACAACGCTTCAGAGTCCTTATCTGATTGGCTTTTCAACTCTGAGCAGTCATGAGCCTTGGGATGTACCCGTCAGGAAATACGATGACGAGATAGGCAACGCCTTTTTTTATCTCGACCAGTGTATAGGGCAGTTTGTGGATAGTCTGAAGCAGACTCCCCAATGGCAGGAGACACTCATCATCCTGTTGCCAGACCATAGTATCGACTTCCATGATATCCATCAGGAGTCGCCCTTACGCAACATAATACCTATGGTATGGGTTGGTGGAGCCGTCAAAAGTCCCCGTCGTATTCGTACCATCTGTAATCAGACCGACTTAGTGGCAACACTATTAGCTCAGATGCACTTGCCTCATGATCAGTTCCGTTGGAGTCGCGATGTGTTAAGTCAATCCTATAGCTATCCATTTGCTATGAACACTTACCGTAATGGTTTCTCTGTGGTCGACTCTACAGGTTTGATGGTTTATGACTTCGACTCCAATCGGATGATAGCAGATAAGAGTACGGACAGCAAACGATTGGAACAAATGGGTAAGGCTATTCTGCAGGCTACCACCCACGACTTAAAGATACTAGGAACGAAATAGGTATGAAAGGCTTTCGAAAAATAGGATTATTCTCACCCTTGGTGGCAACACTCTATAACCTGCTACTGCTATATGTAGTCTACTTTTTGGCGCGTGTGGCTTATCTGCTTGTGAACTATAGCTATTTCCAGCAGGGGCTTTCTTTCCGTCGTTTGATGGAGATGTTTGGTGGAGGACTTGTGTTTGATACCTCAGCTATTCTGGTGACCAATATTCCCTATATTGTGCTGATGCTTTTACCTTGGCATGGTAAAGAGAATCCCTTCTGGCAGAACCTTTGTAAATGGGTTTATCTGGTGGTCAATGGTGTAGCGCTAGCCATGAACCTCTGCGATGCCGTCTATTTCCGCTTTACCATGCGACGTACGACGACTACTATATTTAGCGAATTTTCTAATGAGGGCAATCTAGGGGGTATCTTCCTGACGGAGGCTTGGCATCACATCTATCTTGTGATTGCTTTCGTTTTGGTGATATGGGTTCTATGGAAAGTCTATCGCCCTTCAGGGTTAGGTAAGATACAAAGACGCTGGTGGTTATATGACGTCGTTAATCTCTTATCACTGGCTATGTTGGCTCCTTTTGTGGTGGCTGGCATTCGTGGTGGTTTTACTACAGCTGTGCGTCCTATCACCATATCCAATGCCAACCAGTATGCAGATCGTCCTATTGAGGCAGCTTTGGTGCTGAATACGCCGTTTGCCTTCTATCGTACTATTGGCAAGGCTGTTTTTGTGGTTCCAGACTATTATGCTGACCCACAAGAGATGGCTTCTGTCTATAGTCCTGTTCATATTCCTAACGACACACTGCCCATGACTAAGAAAAATGTTGTGGTGCTGATTGTGGAGAGTTTTGGACGCGAATATATTGGTGCTCTGAATAAGAATCTGGAGAATGGGAAATATAAGGGTTATACGCCCTGTGTTGATTCGCTGGTTCATCAGAGTGTTACCTTCAGCCGTTCGTTTTGCAACGGACGTAAGAGTATTGATGGTATGCCTAGTATTCTGTCGTCAATACCTATGTTCGTAGAGCCTTTCTTCCTGACGCCATCCTCCATGAATCATGTCAGTGGTATTGCCTCGCTGTTGGCTGGCGAAGGCTACCAGACAGCTTTCTTCCATGGGGCCCAACGTGGCTCTATGGGTTTTATGGCTTTTGCCCGTAGCACAGGTTTTCAGGATTATTATGGTCGTGAGGACTATAATGAGGATAAACGTTTCGGAGGCGATGATGACTTCGATGGTATGTGGGCCATCTGGGACGAACCATTCCTGCAGTACTATGCTACGAAGATGTCGGAGATGAAGGAACCCTTCATGACAGCTGTCTTCACAGCCTCCAGTCATCATCCCTATGTGATACCAGAGAAATATAAGGATGTATATCCTGAAGAGGGTATCATCATGCATAAATGTATTCGCTATACGGATATGGCTCTAGGCAAGTTCTTTGCTACAGCCAGCAAGCAACCTTGGTTTAAGAACACTATCTTTGTGTTGACCAGTGACCATACCAATATGAGTGACCATGACTACTATCAGACAGATTTGGGTGGTTTCTGTTCACCTATTATTATATATGAGCCAGGACGAGAGCCTGAAGTGCAGGACAAGATTGCCCAGCAGATTGACATCCTGCCTACGCTGATGGGTATGTTACACTATCAGAAACCATACTTTGCCTTTGGTATTGATGTGCTGCAGACTCCTACTGAGGATACTTGGGCTGTCAACTATCTGAATGGTGTCTATCAGTATGTAAAACATGGACATGTGCTGCAGTTTGATGGACAGCAGACAAAAGCTGTCTATGCGTTGACAGACTCGCTGATGCAGAAAAATCTGATAGGGAAGATGCCCCAGCAACCACAGATGGAGCGAGAATTAAAAGCGATCATTCAACAGTATATGGAACGAATGACGCAAGACAGGCTACAGCCTAACTAACCAATCCCAATTTTCGAAGCAGCTTTCTTAACCAGGTGTTGGTGTGCTCTCTGCCTTTGTAGTTGCGAAGCCAGCTGCGTCCCAGTACATCTTCTTTGCGTCGGAGAATAATCTTTGGGTTCTCTGGCTTACTCCAGTTAGCTGGTTTGCCCATATCGCGATGCATGATCTTGATGTTTTTGCCTACTAGGAAGCGGTTAAGCACAGACTCGTCGTGCCATACGGGCATGATACCATTGCGCAGATCGGTATCAGCTATTTCGTTACAGCCTTCTATCAGCTCCAGATATGGCTTGCACTTTCCACCATTCAATGCTCCAGAGAAATAATGGCGTGTCTCACCAGGAGCGACATAAGTAGCGGAGACAGGTCGTGACTCAAAACCAGAATAATCGTCCGTTGCCATACAAAGGGCAGAATAGTCTTCGTCCTTAGGCAGGAAATCGTCTGCAGTCACCGTTTGCACCACTTTCGCATTACTATTGAAGAAGAATAGATAGTCGTTGTCAGCCAACTGGTCCTTGATGCGAGAAAACATCTTAAAGCGGAAAAGCGAATTCAAGGGCCATCCCATATCGTCCTGATGGAATACCCTGACACGTTCATGAGGTTCTATCTGACTCTCTTGGTCTGTAAACACATAGTAGTGCTTCTCAGCTTCCGTCACTAATTTCTCTTCGCAACTCTTGAAGAAGTCAGGCCAGAAACATACATAGCGACCTATACCTATATATAATATACCTATCTTCATGACGATCTCCTGTTTGATTATAGTTTGCTGAGAATGCGCTTACGCTCTTCTTCAGGATATTCATTGTTGAATTGTTCACGGGTGCGTTTCCAGCGATTATGGCTCCAAAGCCAGAATTCCGGATTGCGCTTGATGCTGTCCTCCAACATACGATAGTATTGTTCTGTGATGCCAAACTTGGGCAACTCCTTTGTATCCGTACAAATTTTCTTCATCCGAGCCACATAATAGCCACGACGTGGACGGATGATATCCACATAATATACCGTTGTGTTCAGTACTCTGGCAATACGTTCGGCACCCGTATAGGCTGGTGTGTCGTGGTTCAGGAACATGGGCCAGTAGTGCATGCTGCTGAAGCCAGGCACCTGGTCGGAGATGTAGCCAGTGATAGAAAGGGAACCTTCTTTCTGCCAATTCCTCAGAATGCCGAATGCTTCTTTCATCTCCAATGAATGAGCATGGAAACGACCACGTGAATAAAGGAATAGCTTGTCGAATGTGGGATTCTCTATGGCATGATACAGTTGTGCAGATTTGATGCTAGGATCAATATGCAATGGTAGTGAACTGATCCACTCCCAATTGCAGTAATGCCCCAGATAAAGCGTGACACTACGACCTTCACGGAAGTCTTCTTCCAACTGTTCCATACCCTCAAACTTCATGCGCTTCCGCATTTCCTTCTCTGAAATCGAGAACATCTTTACTGTTTCTACCAGATAGTCGCAGAACCAGTGGTAGTAGCGTTTTTCGATGTCGTGTAACTCCTCAGCACTCTTCTCGGGGAATGACGAGGAAAGGTTCTTACGGACTATCTTCTTACGATAGCCAGTTACATGATAGATAATGAGGAAAATGAGGTCGGACAACACGTAATGCACCCTCATAGGGAGCAATGAAAACAGATGCCAAAAGAAGAAAGTAATATAGTACATCATAGTCCGACACGTCATTTGTGTGATGCAAAGATACTATTTTATTCCGAACTGCCCAAAAAAAAGCTCCAATATTTTATCATTTGATAATTTCTTCGTATCTTTGCCCATGATAAAACGCTCAACACGGCATGATATTCGTAACAGATAAGGGGCGCATGTGCAATAATATCCTGCAATACGGGCAGCTGTATTCCTGGGGCAGAGAACATGGACGAAAGACCATGTCGATGCGTTTTGCCTATAAATATCAATATTTCCACATCTGCCAAACGCCTAATCATCATGTGTGGGACTATCTCTTTGCCAAATATGCAGCACGATTGGGACTCATTCCTACCGTTGGGTTCCATGATTACAAGGCAGACACCAGTCATCAGGAGCGTATCATGATGGAGAAACGCATGGTGTTGGCAGAAGGTTGGTGTGTCAAATGGTTCGACTTGTTCTTGAAATATAAGCAGGAAATTCTGCAGCTTTTTGCCTTTCACGATGATATTGAACAGCGTGTAGCCCAGCGGATGCACGAGGGTTTGCGATTGGGAGTTCATATCCGTCGAGGCGATTATGCCACCTTTCAAGGAGGTCGTTTCTACTATACTGACGAACAGTATCTTCAGCTTATCCGGAGTTTTTGCACGCTTCATCCTGACGAGACGATACATGTTTACATTTGTGGCAATGATCCTGACTTGAATCGCGATTATTTCCGCCAGCAGTTGCCACAGTGTCATGTGGAGTTTCCTGATGGTAACCCTGCTGAAGACCTTTGTCTGCTTTCCCATTGTGACTATCTGATAGGTGCCACCAGTACCTTTACACTTGTTGCATCGATGTATCACGATGCACCTCTTTACTGGATTGGAGATGCTGATGCACCTGTCGAAGAGCATCTTTTCAAATCGTTTGACGAGCTGCTTCCCCAGTTGGAATATGTCTTTGTATACAATAATCCGTAATAGAGCATGATCAGTATTATTATACCAGTATATAATGGTGGCGATTATCTTCGTCCGTGTTTTGATTCCATCATTCATCAGACTTATCAGGACTGGGAACTGTTGCTGGTAGACGATGGCTCTACTGATGATTCTGGTCGTGTTTGTGACGAATATGCTGCTCAAGAGCCACGTATCAGAGTGATACATAAGGAGAATGGAGGACAGGCTGCAGCTCGCAACGATGGATTAGCGATAGCTCATGGGGACTATGTGAGTTTTGTGGATTGCGATGACTGGATAGAGCCTGATATGTACGCTACGATGCTGCAGACCATGAGTAAAGAGCAGGCAGAGATTATTATCTGCGGATATGTTGAAGACTACAATGATGGTTCGAAGAAACTGGTTAATGCGGATGGTTTCCAGACAACTTATGATGCACAGGAGGCTGTCAAGTTGCTGTTGACAGGAAAGATAGGCAGTTATCTCTGGTCGATGCTTTTCAAACGTGAGGTGGTACAGGAACTGATGCCTGACCTGAATCCCTACGAAGATCATGCCACCATCTTCAAATGGATGCTGCATGCAAAGCGAGTGGCAGTTCTGCATCACGCTTTCTATCATTACAGACAGTTGTCGAGCAGTTCGCTTCATTCTTATAATCCTAAGAATGGCAACCACTTCTTCCAAGCTATCAGGGAACGCTATCACTATATCGCTGATCGCAACCTATTGCCAGGTTGGGAATCAGAAAACAGACGCCTTTATCTGCGAGGATGTATCAAGCTGACAAAGGACTTGGCAAGAATGTCGAACTATGATTCGCAGATGCGAGATATCATAGCTGAGGTGCGTCAGGAGCTTCAGCAGTTCCTGCCTGTCACCAAGCACGAATTGGGTGGGAAATACTATTTCCGCCTGAAACTGCTTTTGTGGGATATCGACTTTTTTGTCAGAATGATGCGAATAACGTCAGCCTTCTCGTTGTCGCAACGCAGAAAGGATAAGAAGATGCAACGCTAAGACTTGCGTTCTTCTATCAGTTTCGAAACGATGACAAACTGATAGTGGGCATCCAGTAAGGCATGAATCAGTCCAGGCTTCCCATCCAGGAAACCACGCTTCAGCACGTATGATTTGAAGAAACGGAACAGAGGACGGCCTATCAGGGCTCCTATGCCGTAGTTCTTATGGCGACGACGAGGCAGTTCGTAGTTGGAATAGGTGTCTGACTTGCGCAGAATGTCGCTGACGGAGTCGTTGGCCAGATGTTCTAAAGCCAGCTCCTTCTGCTTGGCAGGAATACGCGCTACCTTGCCATCGACTTCTGGTGAACAATGGATGATGGCAGGCCAATGTGTCAGGTCCTGACGGAAGAATCGCAACACATAGTCTGGATAGGCTGAATGAAGGAAACGGCCCATGAAATAGTTCTTTCTGGGAATCGCGATACCAGCTGGAGCATCAGTTTTGTCGATGACATTATAGAGATAGTCCTTCAATGCAGGCGTCACCAGTTCATCGGCATCAATCACCAACACCCACGGATAGTTGGCCTCATGAATGGCAAACTCACGAGCCGGCTCCACGATGGTGTGTCCCTCTTTGGGGAATGTCACCACTCGGCAACCGTTCTTCTGGGCTATCTCCAGCGTATGGTCCGTGCTCTCCATATCGCAAATCAGCACCTCGTCGAAATCCTTGACGGAGTCGAGTACGCGTTGCAGATGTAGCTCAGCATTATAGGTGTTGATAACTACCGATATTTGATTTTTTCCGTTCATGTGTGCAAAATTAAAAAAAATATATTAATTTTGCAAACAAAACAGATAAATAATGATTGAGAAATGTAAGGCGTTCCTGTCTAAACCCTTCTTCAGCGACTATCGCACGCTGTTAGGGTTGTGGCTGATATTGGGCATCGTGTCAGCATTGGCTAAGATGCATTCACATAACAACTTCCTCATATTCCGAGGGGTGTTCTGGCATGTGTGGCAGCAATTGCCGTTATATGAGGCTTATCCTCAGGAGTATTGGGATGTCAACCACTACGGACCTTTTTTCTCATTGGTTTTTGCTCCTTTTGCCGTTGTGCCTGAATGGGTGGGCATGTTGCTGTGGTGTGTAGCGTTGTCGCTGTTCCTCTATGTGTCAGTGCGTCGCTCCAACATGACGAAGTATCAGCAGATATTCATCTTCTGGTTCTGTGCTCACGAATTGCTGACAGCCTTGTTTATGCAGCAGTTTAATATTGCGATTGCAGCTATCATCCTTTTGGCTTTCTTCTTAATAGAAAAGGAACGCGATACGGAAGCAGCCTTCTTTATAGTGGTAGGAACGCTGGTAAAGCTATATGGCATTGTGGGCTTGGCTTTCTTCTTCTTCTCGCGTCATAAGTTGCGTTTCGTTCTGTCGCTGATAGGGTGGGGTGTTGTGCTCTTTGCATTACCCATGATTATCAGCAGTCCTGAGTATATCATCAACCAGTATTATGAGTGGTTTGTATGTCTGACGGAGAAGAATGGCGAGAATATGGATTCGATAGCCCAGAACATTTCTCTACTGGGATTGGTGCATCGCACCACAGGTCTGCAGTTCAGCGATCTGTGGCTCATTGCACCAGGTTTGTTGATGTTCGCTATTCCTTATCTGCGCTTCTCGCAGTATAAGCATGTGGCATTTCGCCAGACGCTGTTGGCTTCTGTCCTGATGTTCGTAGTCTTGTTTTCAACTGGTAGTGAGTCCAGCGGTTATATCATTCCGTTTGTGGGTGTCGTCATCTGGTATACAGCAGCCCCTTGGCAACGTAATGGTTGGGATATAGCCCTGCTGGTGTTCGTCTTCATATTGAGCAGTCTGTCACCCAGCGATCTGTTTCCTGCCTACTTGCGAAAGGAGTGGGTACAGCCTTATGCGCTGAAGGCCCTACCTGTAGTACTCGTCTGGCTGAAACTCTGTTGGGAGATGTACACTAAGGATTATGCAGCAAAGAGTATTCGATAAGTCGTTTATCACCTTCCTCATCGTTGGTGTGGTCAATACCTTGTTTGGTACTGCCATCATGCTGGTGCTTTACAATGTGTTTGGCTGTTCTTATTGGGTCTCTTCGTTTTGCGACTATTTCTTTGGCAGCATCCTGAGCTATTTCCTTAATAAGCACTTCACGTTTCACTATCAGGGAACGGATTGGCGCAGCATCGCGAAGTTTGCACTCAACATTATTATATGCTATGTGTTAGCCTATAGTATTGCCTTACCCTTGACGCGTTATGCTTTGGAGAGCATGCATCTGAGTAAGGTCGTCGTAGAGAATGTCGCTATGCTCGTAGGCACAGGACTCTTTATGATTATCAACTATATTGGACAGAAGTTTTTTGCCTTCAAGAAATCAGTCTAGGATTTCCTGAATATTGTAAAGTGGGCGATGCTTCACCTCATTATATATCTTGCCGATGTAGACACCTGTAACGCCTACACAGATCAGCACGAAGCCACCAACGAGCCAGATGCTCAGAATGAGTGATGACCAGCCTGGTACTGCTGTGCCTACAATCAGGGCATGCAAGACATAGATACCAATGCAAAAACTGATGAAGAGGAACACAATACCTAAATAGATGATATTGTAGAGGGGTTTGACGCTGAACGAGGTGATGCCATCGAGTGCCAGATTCAGCATCTTGCTCAATGTGTATTTCGAGGCGCCAGCCTGTCGTTCACCAATGACGTCGTCGACAGTAGTGGAAGGCAAGCCAATCATGGGGATGAGGCCTCGCAGATAGAGGTTGCGCTCGTCGTAACCATTCAGCATCTGCAGGGCGCGACGACTTAACAGACGGAAGTCGGCATGATTGAATACACTCTCGACACCCATCGAGGCCTGCAGCTTATAAAAGGCCTGAGCTGTCATGCGCTTCATCAGCGGATCGGCCTTACGCGACACCTTGACACCATAGACGATATCGTAGCCTTCCTCAAAGTCCTTCACCATCTGAGGAATACACTCGATATCGTCCTGAAGGTCGGCATCGATGGTGATGACTGCATCGGCCCAATCCTTTGCAGTCATCATACCAGCCATGATGGCATTCTGATGGCCCACATTCCTGGCCAGATTAATGCCACGAACGTATTTGTTCTCCTTGTGCAACTGACTGATGATTTGCCACGTTTTATCGCGACTGCCGTCATTGACAAACACCATCATCGAGTCGTCAGAAATCAGTCCTTCTGACATCATGCGTTTGAACAAGGCTGTCAGGCGCTCAACACTTTGGTGGAGCACTTCCTCTTCGTTGTAACAGGGCGATACGGTGGCTAACTTAATCATGTCTGATGAGTTGGGATTATACGAATGCAGCCTGAATCTTTGCTGCTATTTCCTTGAATTCTTCCTCAGTAAGCTTCAGCTTCTCCTTGCGGAAGTCGGCATCAGCCTCACTCTGCATGGGAATCAGGTGGATGTGAGCATGAGCAACCTCCAGACCCAGTACTACCTGAGCAACCTTCTTGCAAGGGAAGGCTTTCTTGATGGCAATAGCCACACGCTTGGCAAACTGCTGATAACGGGCCAACTCGTCGTCGTCCATATCGAAGAAATAGTCTACTTCACGACGGGGAATGACCAATGTGTGGCCCTTCACCAGCGGATTGATGTCGAGAAATGCGTAGAACTCGTCGTTTTCAGCACACTTGTAGCTGGGAATCTCGCCAGCAGCAATCTTTGCAAATATATCCATAATTTAAGCAATTGAGATGTTCTCGATACGCAGTTTAATGGTGCCACGAGGAATGGTGATCTCCACCTCGTCGCCAACCTTCTTACCCAGCAGTCCCTGAGCAATAGGTGTCTTGATGCTGATTTTGCCAGCACGCAGATCTGCCTCGTTCTCACTCACGATGGTGTAGCTCATTCTGGCCTTCGTGGTCAGATTGGTCATCTCCACCTTTGTCAGAATCTGTACGCTGTCAGTGCTCAGACGAGAGGTGTCCACAACCTTAGCCTCAGCAATCGTTGCCTTCAGCTTGTTGATCTTGTCCTCCAGGTGAGCCTGTGCCTCTTTGGCAGCATCATACTCGCTGTTCTCACTCAGATCGCCCTTCTCGCGAGCCTCTGCAATAGCTGCAGATGCCTTTGGACGCTCTACCGCTTCCAAGCGGTGCAGTTCGGCTATCAGTTTGTCATAGCCCTCTTGTGACATGTAAGCCATAATGTATTCTTTACCTTATTTTAATTTGTTTCTTTTAGTTATTTGCGGACGCAATAAATAAAAAGAATCCCAACTCATTCTCATGTCGGAATCCCTGCTCTTATCTATGTCCTTTACCGTTTGCAAAGATAGGAATTTAATTCGAAATAACCAAATTTTCGACAGAAAACTTTCATTTTTGGTTGATTTAGGTCAAGAAAGTGTACGCCTTACACCGCTTTTTTGTGCAATTTCTTGCTATTATCAACCAAACCTTTTAACTTTGCACCGTGTTTTTCATAGTATTAGATTTAAGGTTAACAAAGGTTTGGGACTCAGCGGAGTCCCTTTTTTTATGCTCATAATTTGCGAACCCCATTGTTGTGTGCAAGTATATTTTTTCTTTTAAGAAATTTTGTTCAAAAATAGTATTTACCATCACTTTTGCATCTGACATATTGATTATCAGATTATTAGCTGGTGATGGTAAGCCTATTCTACCATCACTTTACCGTCACTAAACCCTCACTTTAGTCCTAGTAAACCCCGAGTTTACCCCTGCTAAACTCATTAACTGCCTGAATATAAGGCAGTTCGCAAATAGTAACATTACTTGGAACTCTTGGTAACCCATGTTGAAACTATTGGTAACACCAAGTGGAACTACTAGTTCCCCTTGCTGTTACCACTTGAAACTATTATTATAAAAATCAGCCAAAAGGGCGAAAAATAGCAGAAAACACGAAAAAGTGATGGTAAGATGATGATGAGGTGATGGTAAATTGGCCTCACCATCACCTTTTATTACCTTGATTATCAGCTACTTTACTGCAAAAGTGATGGTAAATATGTCTTTTTAACCTCTTTCTAAGTAGAAATCTTACTCTAACATAGAAACCATTCTTCATCCCATCTCCTCACATTTTCGCTCAATTTTCTTGTTACTTTCATTTTTTTTGTTTATCTTTGCCCTCAAACTGGAATAACTAAAAAACTTAAGGATATGAAAAGACTATTATCATTACTGTTCGTGACACTCGCAGTGCTGATTCCTACTGAGGTTTTGGCAGCAGATAGCGCAGGCGACACCCCTACTGGTGACCTGTCGAGACTCTACACGCCTGGTGTTCCTGTTGAGTTTACTGCTGAATGGCAGTGGAAATCTGCTATACTCTCCACGGGATATGAGGAAGAAAGAGACAGTACAGGTACCGTGATCTCTGTCAGCGATGCAAATACTACGTATTTCAATGCCAGCCAATACGATTATCTTATTATGAAGTATTCGGCCTCAACCTGTGATGTCAGAATTATTCTCCAATACCATTTCCTGGGAACCATCGGCCAGTGGGGGGCTGACTTTGATGAGGCGACTACGACTGCTGTAGAAAATCCTAGTGGTGGTGTTGCGGCCATAAAACTTGACGCATCAAAGAAAGAGAGAATCCATCAGGTGGCTTTGCAGAATTTTACTACTACAGGTTCCATCACGATTGAAAGCATGTACTGGGCTACAGAAAATGAATATAATCAGCTTGTCGGCTCAGTCGAGTGGATAGAGCAATTGGATAATGGTGATGCGGAGAAGCCTTGGGCTAATCCTGATACAAGATGGGATGATAAGGACAATAACTATAAGATATGTGCTTGGGGAAAGACGAAAGGCAGAAATATGACAGAAGACGGAGAAGGTTGGAATGCGTTCCCTGCAGATATCGAAGAGGAAGAAAGTAATCCTTCCAACCATGTGTTCGTAGTCCATGCTGCTAATGCTGACACACCGAGTAATGATGCCGGCGATGATGTGTCTTCATGGGACAACCAGTTCTGGATTCAGTCTCCGCATGTTTGGAGAGCAGGTACAGAGATTAGGATTAAATTCCGTTATAAGGCTTCAAAGGATGTTGCTGTTGTGACTCAGGTACATAAACAGAATCCGTCTGATTATCTCCATTGGTACGCTATTGGTGACATTGCTTTCACAACAGACTGGCAGGAATTTGATGGTATTATGAAAATTGACGAAAGCATGGATGGAACTTGGTCAATCGCATTCAATCTCAATTCCAGTGAAAAGACAGCGACTGATTTCTATTTCGACGACCTCTCGTGGTCTGTTATGCAACAGGATACAGTGCCTGTAGTGATTGACGAGAGCATTATCAGGTTTGCTGATGCTAACGTAAAGGCTATCTGTGTTAATAAGTGGGATAAGGATGGTGACGGAGAACTGAGCAAGACGGAGGCTGCTGCTGTGACCAGTCTGGATAATGCGTTCACCAACAACACAGATATTAGATCGTTTGATGAATTCCAATACTTTGTTGGCGTAACAGCCCTTGGCTCAGAAGAGTTTAGCGGGTGTTATGGTCTTTCATCTATCGTATTGCCCCCTTACCTGAAGAGTTTAGGAGTAGAATCGCTCCGCAACAATAATATTGATGACCTCATGATTCCTGCCAGCGTCACCAGTATAGAACCAACAGCTCTGTATTCATGTTATAAGAACATCTTCGTGGAAGAAGGTAATGCATATTTTACTTCTATTGATGGCGTGCTGTTTGATAAGAACATCACCAAAATCGTTACTTATCCAGTGAGAAGGACTGATGAATCTTACGCTATTCCTAGTACGGTGGTTACGATAGGTGGCTGCGCATTCTATGGGAGCGGTCTGAAGTCAGTGACTATTCCAAATGGTGTGACTACCATTGAACACGGTGCTTTCAGATACGTAAGTATGGAATCCATCGATATTCCAAATAGTGTAGAGGTGATAGAAGGAGAAAACTTCGAGGGATCAAGACTTACTGGCTCTGTCACGATTCCTGCCAGTGTTAAAGAAATTGGTTCTTTTGTATTTGCAATTTGCCCACGCCTTCAGGAGATCATCGTTGAGGAAGACAACCAGTATTACACATCTGTTGATGGTGTGCTTTATTCGAAGAACAAGACACTTCTGGTTACTTACCCTGCAGGCAAACCTGATGAAAGTGTCGTCATTCCCAACTTTGTTACAGCGATTAATACTGGAGCGTTATACGGATGTAAAAATATCAAGAGCGTCGTCATACCTAGGAAAGTTGAGAGTATAGGTTGGTTCGCTTTTGTCAGTTGTGATAGTTTGGCCTCTGTAACTACATATAGGAAGAACCCTCTTGAACTACGCCAGACATTTAGTAGTAGAGTAAAGGAAAATGGAACACTCTATGTTCCTTATGGAACAAAGGCAAAGTATCTGGCTGCAGAAGAATGGAATGGTTTCAAAAACATAGAAGAGCTGGATCCTTCGGCTGATCCTACTGTTGTTATCAGCTTGGTGAACAATGGCGATATGGAGGGTGACGACAATAGTAACTACTTTATCAGACTGGATTATTCAAATGGCAATGAGGAGCCGACGCAGGCTGCTATCAGCGATGGTGTGGGTATGAACGGCACACGAGGCATCAAGGTGGAGGCAACACCTAAGGTGGCTGCAGCTTGGGATAACCAGTTATGGGTTCGTCTGAATCAGCCCATCAGCGAAGGTACGACATACCGCGTGGCGTTCGACTATCGTGCGGATAAGGAAGCGTTGATAGGCACTGAGGCTCATGAGGAACCAACTACTTATATCAGCTGGGGCTTCTTCGATTATAATGACATGACTTTCAAGGATGAATGGCAGCATTTCGAATATGAGGGTACGATGAGTTCCCAAAACTCTTCTGATCATTTGCCGTTCCAGTCGTTGACATTCACCTTTAACGGTGATTATGAGGATGCCAACAACTATTACTTCGATAACATCGAGTTTGAAGCCATTATGGATGATCAGTGTCCTAAGCCCACGTTTAAGCAGAAAGGTAATGAAATCAGTATTCTGAGTCCGTTCAATGCCAAGATATATTATACGTTGGATGGCTCTACTCCCACAACAAGCAGTCTGGTATATGCTGGTCCGCTCAAGTTTACAGAGAATGCTGAGATTAACGCAATTGCTGTAGTCGAGGGTTACGAGACATCTTCTGTTGCTACCTGCAAATACGTACATCCTCAGTTCGACAGCAATGGTGTGCTGATGGTCAGCGGTAGAACGCGACTGCCTGATGTGTTGGAGGTTGTTGGTGGACGTGAAGAAGTGGCAAAGACGATTACAGCCATCTTGTGGGAAGGCAATTATGCGGTGTATAACAGCGAACTGCAGGGCCTGGACAATCCTAATATGCTGATATATGTGGATGATTTTGAGCATGCTCCGATGAATCGCGACAATGTCATTATCGACAGCGTGGCAAGCACCATCCGTCTGCAGGATACGGGCAGTGGCAATTGTAATTTCTATGTGCCCATACCGTTTACTGCCAAGGGTATTGTCTACACTCGTGAATTCAAGCAGTCGACGCAAGTAGGTGTGAGCAGAGGATGGGAGTCGATAGCATTGCCATTCGACGTACAGACCATTTACCACGAGAATCAGGGCGTGATAGCTCCATTTGGCAATAGCGACAGTTCGAAACACTTCTGGTTGCGCCAGTTGGGACCTGACGGACTGCAGCCTGCTACCCATATAGAGGCCAATACACCTTATATTATTAGTATGCCAAACGACACCAAGAACTATCTTGCTGACTATCTGCTGGCAGGTAACGTGTGGTTCTCAGCATCGAATGCGACAGTTCCAGTGACAGAACTGAAACGAATGACATTGGCTGACGAGAGTATTATCATGATGCCAACGATGCGAAGCATAGGTGTATCGTCAGAGGTGTATGCCCTGAATGTGGGAATAGTGAGAAGCCAGTATCTAGAGGGTAGCGCCTTTGAACGCGACTATCGTGTAGTACGTCCCTTCGAGGCCTATACCGTGCATCGCAATCAGTCGCCAGCTCCAAGGTTTGTGCCTATCAAGAATATGATGGACGAAAGCACAGGTATTGGTTCCGTAAATAACGATACTTTCGCAGTACAGCAGCAATGGTTCACCATCGATGGCAGAAAGCTGCAAGGCAAGCCAACGCAGAAGGGCGTCTATATCCAGAATGGCAGAAAGGTGATTATCCCTTAAGATATCGATGCCACACGGCTTTCAATGCATAGTAGAGCAGGGCTCCCGTCAGGAGTCCTGCTATTGCATCAATAGCATAGTGGGCATAGATATAAACAGTAGAGAAACACATCAGCACATAGAAAGGCAGAATGGTGAAGATAAGCCCTTTATGACGAGTGCGCAAAGCTAACAGCATGACAACTGTGGTGACGCCAACATGACTGCTGGGGAAGGCTGCTGTAGGACGCTCGCCAGCATCGTGTGTCAAATCGAGCATGTGATACCAGAAGCCATCCGACCATCCTGGTGCTGCCATTCGCTCTGAGTGTGTCAGAAACCAATCGCCTAAATTGGGAAATATGCCTGCAGCAATCTTCTCTGTGCCTACAGCCAGATAATAGAACTGTGGACCTGTGACTGGCAGGAGTACGAAGACGACATAGTAGGCAAAGAAGGAACCCAATATGACAAAGGCTGTCATCTGGAATTCCTGATAGCGCTTGAAGAAATAGAAGAGATAGGTGATGAGCATCAGCGGGAAATAGCTGACGTAGCCCAAACACATCAATTCGGAGAACCAGCCATAAGGTACCTTCTGCGAGAACAACAACGAGGGCTGACAACCAAACAGCGATTGTTCCCAACCAGCAAACAAATGGTCGAGATTGGGCAGCATGCGATTGAGTTCATAGGTGTCAGGATACCACCAGCCCAGAAAGGACATTTGTATCAGGATGCGGGCAAACATAGTGAGGCGACAGGGCCGTAGATAGTAGATACCCCAGAAGGCGAGTGTTATCAACAAGAATCTGGCTCGTCCCTTCAACATCTCTTCAGGATTCACCAACTTGCTCCACAACAGGACCATCATCAGTAATGTGAACACCAAATAGCCGATAGCTATCCACTCTACAGCTAATAGTCCCTGATGGGGTTTCTTCTCTCGAATAAATAGTTCGCTAATCTTCACAGCCATCCGTTATCCTTATACCACTTAATACTTCTGCGTACGCCCTCTTCCAGTTTTACCTGTGGCTCATACCCCAGCTCCTTTCTGGCTGGTTCAATATCACATCGCCAGTTGCGCTGTCGCATAATGTTGTATTTGTCGTTGTTCAATGCAGTCACCTTGCCTGTCAGTCTGCCATAATACTCACCAAAGAAAGTAACAAGGCGTAATACCCAGATTGGCGCTGTGATGCGAATCCACCAGGGGTTGCCCAACTCCTTGCGAATCAGGTTGCTGAAGGTTGACGACTGATAGACCTCGCCATCGCTCAGGAAATAGCGACGACCTGTCACACCTTTCTCTATAGCGAGGAAGATGGCTTGTACCACATCTGTCACATAAACGAAGGTGATGTCCTGTTGCTTATAACCCACAGCAAAGTCGGTATGCGACTTGATGCTCTTGGCCATCATGAAATAGTCGCGTTCACGAGGACCATAGACACCTGTAGGACGAAGGATGACGTAAGGGAAGGACTGTTGGCTATTAGCTTTTAGCTGTTGGCTGTAAGCTTCCAGCCACTGTTCAGCCTCCAGCTTGCTCTTTCCATAAGCGGTATTGGGCTTGGCTTCGTCGCTCTCACGAATCTCCGTATAGGGCTGTTGTTCGCGAATGGCGCCCATAATGCTGAGCGAACTGATATAGACAAAACGGCGAAGGGGCATCTTTAATGCCAGGAGGGCACGTACCAGATGCTGAGTTCCTTCTGTATTAATACGGTGGAAGTCAGCCTTATCCAGACATTTAGTGACACCAGCAGCATGCACCACATAATCAAACTGGTGGTCTTTCAACTGTTCTATCAGCTGTTCTTCCGACGAGAGGTTCAATTCTATCAGGTGGATACGCTCGTCCTGAAGAAATGCTTTCGAGCTGGACTTACGTACTGCGGCCCATGTCTCAAACCCTCTGTTGACAGCCTCTTCAACAATGAAAGAACCAATAAAGCCACTGGCTCCTGTAATGAGAATCTTCATTATTTCTTAAATTTTGCTGCAAAGGTAGTGCAAATTGAGTGAAATCCAAAATAAAATCCGATTTATTCTCATCTGTCATGCTATCTCGAAGATATTCTGGAATCCGCTTATGCGGAATATATCGGCAACATCCTCATTAAGGTGCGTTATGCGGATGGTACCACCTTGTGTTTCGCTGGCTCGCTTCAATTGCATGAAGAAGCGCAGACCGGCAGATGAGATGTACTCCAGTTCGGAACAGTCTATTTCCAGCACCTTGTCGGCCATTTTTACTACTTCGTCCAATTCCCCAGCCTGTTCTGTTGTTGCTGTCGAATCCAGTTCGCCAATCAGGCATACCCTTATGTCCTGGTTGTCAGGAATAATGTTAACAGTCATAAAAATTATAAGTACTTGATAATTGTCAGTTGATTTCTCTCATCCGTGCGCTGATAGTGCTGTTCGTCCGTAATCTGCCTTAGCAGGCTGATACCCAAACCTCCTATCTGTCGTTCTTCAATGACCTTTGCCGTGTCGCATTCACTACTCGTTGGGTCAAAGGGCACGCCATTGTCCGTCAGCGTAATGTTGAGCGTTGAACGTTGAGCGTTGAGCGTTGAACGTTGGATATTCAACTCAATCTCCGTCGCATGTGAATAGCTGATGATATTGACCACAGCTTCCTCAAGGGCTATTTCCAGTTTCTTGAGTGTATGTTTCTCTATGCCGGTGCATACCCCGTACTCATGCAAAGTACGACGAAGCGACGGCCACTGTTCTAGGTGGTTAGGCACACACACCGAAACAGGTTGCGCTGTACTCTTTTTCCGGATGGTCATGAGCGTAATGTCATCAGTAGGCTCAGCCTCGCCGATATAGCGTTTCACAGCTTCCAGCAGGTTGTCGTCATGTGCCACGATTTCCAACCATTTCTCCTGGCCCATCATCTTCCGCTCTGTATTACGTGCCTCGGTCACACCGTCAGTATAGAGCACAAGCTTCTCGTCCATGTCGAGCATACACCCTTCTTCCACATACTTAAACGTTTTTTCGTAGCCCAGGGGAATGTTGGGAACCATATTGATGATTCTGACGCTGTGATCTGAACTTTTCACCAAAGGAGGCATGTGTGCAGCATTACAAAAGAGCAACTGTCCGCTGGGGATATGCAGGCGTCCGATGAATGCCGTCACGAAAGTGAGCGTAGGATTGTTATCGCTCAGCACGGCGTTTATCTCTTCCATGATGGCCTTGGGCGATGTCTGGTGTCCTAATGCAGAACGAAACAGGTTGACGGCAGCCGACATGAACATCGTTGCTGGTATTCCCTTTCCGCTCACGTCGCCGATGATGAACCACAGGAAATCTCCCTGACGGCAGAAATCATACAGGTCGCCACCCACTTCGCGCATCGGTATCAGGTCGGCATACACCGTAATGGACTCGTCTTGCGGGAAATCATGACGCAGAATGCCCATCTGAATGCCATTGGCAATATGCAATTCGTGGTCCATCACCTTTTTCTCGGTTTCCAGGCGTGCATTCTCCTGCTGGTCGCGCAACATGCGGCGAATCAGGACACCAATCACCAGAATACTAAGCACTAAGACAATGAGTGACCATAGGATTCTCCACAGGATACTCTTCCAGATATGCCATTGTGGAACAGCAATCGCCATCTCTATATCTATCCATTCAAATGTCTGACGCGACACAATCCAATCGTCTTCGGACAGATGCTCGGTGTCATATCCCGCATGGTTGTCACTCGACGTCAGCACCGTCCCGTCGGAACTGTAGATGACACAGACTGCTTCGTCAATGAGCTTGAACTGCTCCAGCAACTGTTGCATCCACTCCAGACTGAAATCAACGTTGATAACGCAAATCAGGTTGCCCGCATTGTCCACGAAATTGTCAGAATAGGTAAATATGGTCTTGTCGATGACATGACTCCAGTATGGCTTGCCCCAATAGCCTTTATCGCCACTCTTCAACGCACCTTTATACCACTCCCGCTGGAAATAGTCGAAGTCTGTGCCGCCCGTTACCGTCGTGATAATGCTGTCATTAAGCCGATACGAACACGGGCTGAACCACTTGCCTTTCACGGGATAGAAATTTTCCGGAAAACTGACACCTACCGTGTAGCAGCTCGGATAGCGCTTCAACAGGTCGCGGGTGCCTTTGAGCATGTTGTCCGGCTGCGACACGTTGTCTGCCACGACATGTTTCATCTGCTCAACCACATCGTAGGCGTCGTACAGTTCGAACAGCACCTTCTCGTGCGCAATCTGCGTTTTCAAGTCAATGTTTTCCTGGACTTGGCGCACGGCCTGCCTGTACGACATCACGAACTGCACCACTAAGCCGATGATGAGGAGCAGTGCTGCAAATATGGGGATGTATCTGTATCGCATATCTCTCACCTCTTATCTCTCACCTCTGAACGTAATGTGAGGTCGGATGCCCACAAGGTCCAGCACGTCCAGGACATCCTTGTTGCAGTTCATGAACACCACCTCAGGATTGTCGCTCAGGTACTTCTTACAGTAGAAAATGACGCGCACTCCACTGCTGGAAAGGTATGTCAGCCGTGTGGCATCGAATACCACCCTCTCCACGCCCTGGTCCTTGTATGCGGCCAGCTCCTCCAACAACATCGGTGCATTGCCTACTGCCAGCTCCTCGCCCAGCACTATAGTCAGCACCGTGCCGTCCCTTGTCACTTCATAATCTCTCATATCTTACATCTTACATCATACATTTTACATCATACCTTTCATATTTTCACCAGCGGATAAGCCAGGATGACGGCAGCGATACCAGTGACGGTAACGATGACGGTTAGGGGAATGCCGATGCGCATATAGTCCGAGAAGCGGTAGCCGCCAGGACCATAGACCAGCATGTTTGGTGACGCAGCAATGGGCGTGGAGTAAGAGGCATTGGCTGCTATCATCAGTGCCAGCAGGAAAGGCGCGGGTTCGTAGCCTGCCTGTACTGCCGCTTGGTACATGATGGGGAAGAACATCGCCGTGACAGCCACATTCTCTACCAGCTGCGTTATCAACATGGCTGCCAGACACACGCCAAGCATAATCATGACGGGATGCGTGCCAACCATGCTAATGACACCAAAGGCCATTTGCTGCGCTATTCCCGTCTTCGCTATGGCCGAGCCAAGCACGATGCTTCCCGCCAGACTCATCAGCGAACGCCAGCTGACAGAGTCCATGGCCTGATTGATGGTGCAGCAGCGGAACAGCAGCATGGCCAGGGCTGCCAGCACCGTGCCGTGCAGTAGCGACACCACATTCAGGGCTGTGAGCACCATCATTGCTGTCATGATCAGTGACGAGACAATGGCGTTAGGCCCGATGTTCACCACCTCCTGAAAGTCGGAGAACTGCAACTGCGATGCCAGGTTCCTGGCGTACGTATCCGTCTTGCGCGGACATTCGAAGAGCAAGGTGTCACCCGCCTGCAACACCACCTCGCGGGGCGACGCCTCGATGCGCTTGCCGCGACGAGCCACCGCCACTAGTATCACGTTGTTGTCGCGCTCTATCGTGCTGCCGCCGATGGTCTTCCCGATCAGCTTGCTGTAGAAGTTGACAAAGGCAATGCGCAGCTCGTAGTTCCTGTTGATCTCGTTCATCGAGCGCACGGGATGGTCGGAGACCACCAGCCTATGCGACGCCTTCAGCTCCAGTATCTCGTCAATCTGTCCGGCATACACCAGCCGGTCGCCGCCCATCACGAACTCATCCTCGCTGAGCACCGACGGATCGTGGTCGAAATGGCTGATGGCTATCAGGCTGCCGCCCTTCACATGGAACAGTCCCGCCTCGCCTAGCGTCTTCAGGATGTTGGGGTTGTCCGAGGGCACCAGCAGTTCCACCGTGTAGTCGTTGGCAGCCTCGAAAGCCTCCTCAGGCGACCTGCGCTCCGGCAGCCATCGGCATGTCACAACCAGAAATGCAATGCCCACCACCAGACACAATGCGCCCGGCACGAAGATCGCAAACACGTTCATCGCCCTGCCTGTAGCCGTCTCGTACATATCGGCCACCACGATGTTTGTCGACGTACCAATCAGCGTCAGTACGCCACCCATCTGCACCGCATACACCATGGGCAGATACAGTTTCGAGGGCGCAACATCCAACTTCCTTGCCCACCGCTTCAACACGTTGCCGAAGAGCATAGTCAGCATCGTGTTGCTGAGGAAGGCGCTCAACGCTGCCACTGGCACCATCATGCGCAGCAGCGCCGTCGAATAACGGTCGGGAAGTCCGAACACATGTTTCATAATCCATTGCAGTACGCCGGTATAGCGCAGTCCCGCCATCACCACGCCCAGAACGCCCGTGACAACCACCGTACCCGCACTGAAGCCCGAGCACATCTCCTTGGCATCCAGCACGCCTACGGCGAATAGTACTCCGATGGCGATGAGCATTACGGCATCGGTACGCACCTTCGTCAACAGCATGACGCCGATCATCGTTATCACTATGGCAATGGTAATCCAGGCGTCCGTACCGAGGCCCCACAACAATATGGTGTCGTTTCCAAGTCCCATTTATCAGTATCTATTCAATAGAGCTATAAGTCAAAAATATACAATAAACTGTTTTAAAATTAGCGTTTTTAGCGTTTATTTTTCTGCAAAGATATAAAAAAAATAGCTATTACAATAGCACAGACTATATTTTTTTTGATTTCCCCAAAAAAATAATGATTTCCCTATAAATTCGGTAGTAAAAACTCATCCTTTCGGATTTTTTTCGTATCTTTGCGCAGGGAAACTATTAAACACGCAATACTATGAGCAAGAAAAAAGGTGGAAAACGACTGAATAAGCGGATGTTGCAGGAGATGTTGCAGACGCTGTTCCAACAGAATCCTAACGAGACGTTCTCGTTTAAACAAGTGTTTAAGGCACTGAAACTCGATACCCATCCTATGAAGATGATGGCTGTCGACCTGATGGAGGAGATGGCGTGGGATGACTTTTTGTCGAAAGTGAGTGATAACTCGTATCGCCTGAATCTGAAGACGCAGGTGCAGGAGGGTACGTTTATCCGTAAGGCTAATGGTAAGAACTCGTTCCAACCAGACGATGGTGGCACTCCCGTGTTCGTCTCAGAGCGCAACTCGCTGTTTGCTATGAATGGCGATCGTGTGAAGGTGGCCTATATGGCGCGTCGTGAAAAGCATATCAAGGAGGCTATGGTGGTCGAGATTCTCAGTCATAAGCGCGACCAGGCTGTTGGTAAGCTGAAGGTTGAGAAGGACTATGCGTTCCTCGTGACCGAAGGCAACATCTTCGTGCACGACGTGCTGATACCGAAGAAGAAGCTGAAGGGTGGTAAGACGGGTGATAAAGCTGTAGTCAAGATTACCCAATGGCCTTCTAAGGACTCCAAGAATATCGTGGGTGAGGTGGTCGATATCCTGGGTAAGGAGGGTGACAACACTGTAGAGATGCACGCCATCCTGGCTCAGTACGGATTGCCCTATAAGTATCCGAAGGCTGTAGAAGAAGCTGCAGAGAAGATAGATCCAGGCATCACGGAACAGGAAATCAAGCGTCGTAACGACTTCCGCGATGTGTTTACCTGTACTATCGACCCCAAGGATGCCAAGGACTTCGATGATGCATTGTCGATTCGCAAGCAGGGTAAGCTATGGGAAGTAGGTGTGCATATTGCTGACGTCAGCCACTATGTGAAGGAAGGTTCTGTGATCGACAAGGAGGCCACGAAGCGTGCTACCAGTGTCTATCTCGTAGACCGTACCATCCCGATGCTGCCTGAACGCCTGTGTAACTTCATCTGTTCGTTGCGTCCTGATGAGGAAAAACTCTGCTATAGTGTTATCTTCCATCTTGATGAGGAAGCTAATATTAAGGACTATCATATTGCCCATACTGTCATTAAGAGTAATCGTCGATATGCCTATGAGGAGGTACAGGAGATTCTGACGGGTAAGGATGGAGACTATGCGACTGAACTGCGCACACTCGACAAGTTAGCGAAGTGTCTGCGCGAGCGCCGCTTTAAGGGCGGAGCTGTGAAGTTTGATCGTGAAGAGCTGCATTTCGATATTGACGAGAAAGGAAAGCCCGTTCGTGCCTATTTCAAGAAATCGAACGATGCCACCCAGCTCATCGAGGAGTTTATGCTGCTGGCCAACCGTACGGTGGCAGAGAGTATTGGTAGGGTGAAGAAGGGCGTGAAAGCCAAGACATTGCCTTACCGTATTCATGACCAGCCAGATCCCACAAAGTTGGAAACGCTGCGCGAATTTGTGGTGAAGTTTGGCTATAAGATGAAGACCAGTGGTACCAAGGGAGCTATCTCGAAAAGTCTGAATGCGCTGATGGATGGTTGTCAGGGAAAGAAAGAGCAGAAACTCATCGAGACCGTTGCCCTACGTGCCATGATGAAAGCCAAGTATTCGACGCATAACATCGGCCACTACGGTCTGGCCTTTGAGTACTACACGCACTTCACATCGCCTATCCGTCGCTATCCTGATACGATGGTGCATCGCCTGTTGACGAAATATCAGGATGGTGCCCGTTCGGCTAATCAGCAGAAGTATGAGGAACTGTGCGAGCACTGCTCGGATATGGAGCAGACAGCTCAGATGGCTGAGCGCGACAGCATCAAGTATAAGATGGTGGAGTTTATGGAGGATAAGATCGGTAACGAGTACGACGCTCATATCTCTGGTATCCAGTCGTATGGCATTTATTGCGAGATAGACGAGAACCACTGCGAGGGTATGGTGCCGATGCGTGATTTGGATGACGACTACTACGATTTCGACGAGCGCAACTACTGCCTCGTAGGACGTCGCCATCATCATAAATATCAGTTAGGTGATCCTGTACGTATCAAGGTGGCTCGTGCCAATTTGGAAAAACGCCAGTTGGACTTCATCATCGCAGATTAAGGAAAGAACAGATTAGAAAAAGTTACCCCAAGGGTAGCTGCCTGGCTTAAGCGTCACGAGTGTTCCATTCGTGGCGCTCATTTGTACAACGCCTGGCGCTATCTGATTCTTGATATCGAAACTGGTCCATCCCAATGCCTGTAAGGTGGCCCAAGCGGTAGCACCACCTTCTATAATTAGTTGGCTGGGACAATGGATGGCTATCAGCTGCTTCGCCATTTCAGCCATCACGTTTCTTAAATGGACAGCTACCTCTTTACCTGTCCGATGGGTATGAGGAATGGTGAGAATGAGACTGTGCTCCTGCTTGTAAGCCTCTATATCCCACAAACTCAAATCATGAGAACCATCATATATTTCACGAGGCATGGGGGCTAGAGGAATGCCTAAATCGAGTGGTTTGCTCTGTGTGGAACCACAGAGGATAAGTGAATCATGAGGACGGTTCTGTGAATCATGGGGACTGACCCCATGATTCGCCCAATGAAGTGACGAATCAGAGGGCCTGTCCCCGTGATTCGCATTCAGCAAAGCTGAAAATAAATCCGCTGCCCCAGCAAAAATCGTCTTGCCATCGTTATATTCAGCAATGATACGCTGTATATCCTCCTCACTCTCTGCATCAGGCATGATGATTCCACAGCGCTCTGCATCAGGGAACCGTTCTTTCAGAACTGATGTCCTTGCAGGAAATTCTGGATCGAAAGAAAAGTCTGTCTGGTGAATGGGCTTATTATTAATATAATAGGTTCCCGCGCGTATGATACGTCCTTTGGAAGGGTTGGCAGGCATGTAGACAACTCTCTGATAGCTTGTTGCTTGCAGCAAAGTGGTAAGCTCTGCTACCACATGTCCACGTAGTGCTGAATCTGTCTTTTTGAAGATGGCTGATGGCTGATGGCTGATGGCAGATACGATACGTTGGGTTTCTGAAATAGCATCGCTTTCGCTCATGGAACGGGTGTCAGTAGCAATGACCGTTGTCCCGTCTGTGGCTGTGCCACAGCCACAAACCAAACGAACATCCTCTCCACGATCGAAAGCGATGCCTGCTATTTCAGCAGCTCCTGTAATATCGTCAGCAATGACAATCATTCCTTGACACCTAAACGGTATTTTGCCATTCTTGTGGCATAGTCTATTGAAAGCGTCATAGCACTGTCGTTTGCAATACCTTTACCTGCTACATCGAAAGCTGTACCATGATCTACCGATACACGGATAATGGGTAGTCCGAGGGTGATATTCACACCACTGGCACTCTCCATTTTTCCTGTCTCTTTGTTCCAGTTAAAGGCACAGACTTTCAAGGGGATGTGCCCCTGGTCATGATACATTGCCACACATCCATCGAACTTACCACATTTGGCTTTTGCAAAGATGCTATCAGGGGGTACGGGACCCTCTACATTGAAGCCTCGCTGTTGCAACTCTTCGATAGCGGGAATAATCTCCTGGGCTTCCTCATAGCCAAACATGCCGTTCTCACTGCTGTGCGGATTCAGACCAGCCACACCAATGTGAGGCTTCTCGATACCAAACTGGCGACAAGCGTCATCGATGAGTTCTACGCACTCAATGACGCGGGCTTTCTTCACCAAGTCGCAGGCCTTACGCAGAGGAACGTGGGTCGAGACGTGAATCACACGGATGTTCTCGTCTGCCAACATCATCGCATACTTCTTCGTATTCGTGAAGGTGGCATAGATCTCTGTGTGCCCGTCGTAATGATGACCAGCCAGATTCAGTGCTTCCTTGTTCAGTGGAGCCGTGACGGTACCATCCACCTCGTTGGCCATAGCCAGTTCGATTGCTTTCTTGATATACTGGAAAGCGGCATTGCCACATTGGGGGTGCACCTTGCCAAACTCAAATGTTGAGAGATCGATGCATTGCAAGTCAAGCACATCGATAGTGCCAAACTCATACTTGGCATCCTTGACGCTTTGGATAGCGTTTATCTGCAGGTCGAAGCCCAGCAACTGAACAGCCTGCTCCATAATGGCAGCATCGCCAGTGACAACAGGGCGGCACTTCTCATAAGTTTCTTTTCTATTCAGGGCGCGAACGGTAATCTCAGGACCAATGCCTGCAGGGTCGCCCATTGTGATAGCTAATATTGGTTTCATATCAATACAATGAATTATAAATGTCGCGAGCATCCTGCTCAGTTACTTCTCTCGGATTATTTTTCAGCAGACGCTGCACTTCCATCGCTGCCTTTGCCATACCATCGACAGCTGTCTGTGGAATGCCCAGTGCTGTGAGTTTGTCAGGAATACCCACAGCGGCAGCCAAGCGATAGATGAAGTCAACACCACGCTGAGCGGTTTCTTCGTCGTTGGCTCCTGGTTCACACCCCATTGCAATGGCTACTTCTGCATATCGCTTGGGGTTGGCAGGAGTATTGAATTTCATGACTGAAGGTAGCAGAATGGCATTTGATAATCCATGAGGAATATGGAACTCGCCCCCCAAAGGATAAGATAAGGCATGTACAGCGGCCGTATTGACAGGTCCTAAACACAGCCCGCCATACAACGAACCAAATGCCAAGGCCTCACGAGCCTCTACATCCTTTCCGTCTTTCACTGCACGTTCCAGATTGGCAGCAATGAGACGGATGCCCTGTAGGGCATAGATGTCTACCGATGGATGTGCAAACTTATTAGTATAGGCTTCGATACAGTGCGTTAAGGCATCCATACCCGTATCGGCAGTTACCTTGGCAGGTACGGTCCACGTCAGCTTGGGATCGACATAAGCAGCATCGGCTATCAGGAAGGGCGATACGATGCCCTTCTTCAGATGGTCGCGTTCATCCAGCAAGATGGCATTGGGTGATACTTCGCTGCCCGTTCCTGCTGTCGTGGGCAGACAGGCAAACCACAGGCCCTTCTGTTTGATAAAGCCTGTGCCGAAACAATCCTCCACCTGTTGGTCGCTATTGATAAAGGCAGCAACAAGTTTTGTCACATCGAGCACACTTCCTCCTCCGATGCCTACCACGCTGTCTGCCTTGAATTCACGAGCTATCTCAAGAATGTTCTTGAAATCATTGACCGTAGGCTCAGCCACGATATTCTGGAATACCTCGATACTGATACCTGCAGCTTTCAGCTCGGCCAAGGATGACTCAATAAGGGGTAGGATAGGGGGGGCTGTCAACACAAAGAGTCGACGAAATCCTAATTTCTGATAGTCTTCTACTAATGTCTGGATGCAGCCTGTACCAAACACGATTTTTTGAGGCTGTAATAGAGTGATAGCTTTCATTTTTTATTTTTCTTTTCTTCTAAATATCCGTAAATGGTAAGTTCTTTGTCTGCCAATGGTGTCTTGAACAGGAAACTGGCTAGATAACCCACAACCAGCACGATGAGGTGGCTGTAAACACCTAACATATATTTATGGTGTGTGAAGTTCCAGTCGCCCAGGTCGAGCAACGTCTGTTTCACGCCGTCACCATCAATATCTACCTTCGTAGAGGTCAGTACCGCATAGGCTGTATAAATGACAGCTACGGCGATACCGATATAGAGTCCTTGTTTGTTGGCGCGTCGACTGAATAGACCTAAAATAAAGATGCCAACGATACCAGCAGAGAAGATGGCATAGAGGGAGAATAGGGCACCTAACACACCTTCACCACCCCAGAAGATATATAGACAGGCAACGCCGATAGCGCCGATACCCGAAGCAACCACCATCCACTTGCCAAAACGCAGCTGTTGCTGGTCGGTAGCATCTTTCTTGAAACGCTTGTAGTAGTCTTGTACGGCAATAGCAGACAGACAGTTTAGATCGCTGTCTAACGACGAGATGGCAGCAGCAGCTAAGGCTGCGATGATGAGGCCGCGAATACCTACAGGTAGCTCATGGGCAATGAAGTAGGGGAATACCTCGTCGGCCTTGATGCCCTCAGGCAATAGGGGAGCACCTTGGGCATGATAGTAGGCGAATAACGCTGTACCAATAAACATGAACAGCGCCCAGATGGGAACGGACATCAGTACGCCGATATAGGCTGCCTTCTTGGCCTCCTTGTCATTCTTCGCTGCTAAGTAGCGCTGAACAATGGTCTGGTCGGTACCATACTTTTGTAAAGCATAGAAGATACCATTCAGCACCATCACCAAGAAGCATAGTTCTGACAGACTCCAGTCGTATGGGCCAAAACTGATCTTGTTATACTCCGATGCTATGCGGAACGTTTCAGCAGGTCCCCCCTCGATGCCAAACATCAGGATGGCGATACAGATGATGCCACCTCCAATGAGTAGTAATCCCTGTGCCACATCCATCCATACGATAGCCTCCATACCACCAAACAGCGTCAAGATGATGATGGTGATGCCCAAAATGAGTACTATACTATATATATTAATGTTTAGGAATGTGGCTAGCGCCATCGAGACAAGGAAGAATACCGTTCCTGCCTTCGAGAAATGGCCTAGTGTAAAGGCGAACGACGAATAGAGCCGGGCAAAGAGTCCAAAGCGACGTTCAAAGTATTCGTAGGTCGACAGGCGTATCACTTTTCTGAATAGAGGTACGATAATGCCTATCAGTGCCAACAGTACGATGGGGACCATGAGTCCTTGTACCAATAGTATCCAGTTGTCGGCATAGGCAGCACCAGGATAGGCGAGAAATGTCACACTCGATATCAGTGTAGCGAAAATCGAGATGCCTACTGCCCAGGCAGGAATTTTTCCACCGCCAGCAAAGTATTGTGAGGTGTCCTTCTGCTTATGGGCAAAATAGACACCAGTGCCGATGGCTGCCAATATCGACAGTAAGACAATAATGTAATCAATGATATGCATGGCTTACTTCAGTTTTTCCACAATAGCCTGTTCTTCTTCTGCCGACAGCCTGGTCAGTGGCATCAGCATCCATGGCTCACAGAGCCCTTTGGTCTGCATCATCACCTTCAGGGCGGTCAGACTCTGACCTAAGGTGCGGTCTTTCTGATAAATCTTAGCAATCTCATTGGTCTCGTCCTGCAGATGGTTCGCCGTGTCCATATCACCAGCTACAGCAGCATCGAAGAGCTGTTGGAACATCTCCGGCACGTAGTTGCCCGTTGAAGGTACAATACCATTACCGCCCAGTTCCAGTGAGTGGGCACTTTGGGCAGCCCATCCACAGAAGTAGGCAAAGTCCGGATGAGTCTTGGTAATCTCAATGCACTGGGCCATACGCTCCAGGTCTCTTTCCGAATCTTTCAAGCCAACAATGTTGGGGTGGTCAGCCAGTCGGCGGATGATGTCCACAGGAATACTCATGTGGGTAGTTGCTAAGATGTTGTAAAGCATCAGCGGTCCTGTGATGCAGTCAGCCAGTGTCTTGTAATACTCGTACATCTGGTCTTCTGTCAGAGCATAGTAGGTAGGCAGGGTTGCTACGATGACGTCAGTCCCTAATGCTGTATATATTTCGGCTTGGCGAACTTGCTCACTGAAGCAGTTGCCAGTCAGACCTGCATAGATCAGAATGCGTCCATTGGCTGCCTTTACTGCTGTTTCCACAAAGAGCTGTCCGTCTGCCTGGCTTACGCTATTACCTTCGCCCGTCGTTCCCATAAGGAGTGGCGAGACCTTGTTTTCGGCAAAGAAATTGATGATTTTCTTGACAGCATCCACATCGAGCTGTCCGTCTTGTGTGACTGGGGTCACCATGGGTACCACCACGCCACGATACTTGCTGTTGTTCATATTCACTTTAGTTTTTATTTGTTATCTTCCTATAAATTAAAGACGTACATGTGCGCGAAAAGTCATCATTGTTATACGGTTAACCTTTTTTTGCAAATTATTCTAGGAAAAAGTGTTGTTTGTTTGAGTATATTTTTGTACCTTTGCAAGCGATTCGAGTTGTCCAAATCGGACAACTTTTGAAAAACATTTAATCGGGAAGTTGTCCAAAACGGAAAACTTTCAAGGTGAAATTTGGGAGACAGTAACTAAAAGAATACAGATATAAACCCATCATGGAAATTAAAAACTTTACGATTACGAAGCGTGACGGCACGAAGGATCGCTTCTCTTTAGACAAAATCATGAATGCCATTGTAAAGGCATTTGAAAGTGTAGATGAGCCTGCTGACCTCGGAACAGTATCTAAGATTCTGAGTCATTTGGACATGCACGACGACATTAAGGTGGAGGACATTCAGAACCAGGTTGAAGAGGCGCTGATGCGCGAAGGCTTCTTCAAGGTGGCTAAGTCGTTTATCCTTTATCGTCAAGAGCATTCTGAGGATCGTGATACTTTGGAGAAGATGATGTTCCTCTCTGAGTACACCGAATCTGTCAACGCTGCTACGGGTTCAAAGTACGATGCTAATGCCAATGTAGAGCACAAGAACATTGCTACTTTGATTGGTGAGTTGCCCAAGTCGAACTTCATCCGTTTGAACCGTCGTCTGCTTACAGACCGTATTAAGAAGATGTACGGTAAGGAGTTGGCTAACGAATATATCGACAAGCTGACCCACCACTTTATATATAAGAACGACGAGACATCACTGGCAAACTATTGTGCTTCTATTACCATGTATCCCTGGTTGATTGCTGGCACAACGGCTATTGGTGGTAACTCAACGGCTCCCACTAACCTCAAGTCTTTTGCTGGTGGTTTCGTTAATATGGTATTTATGGTCAGTTCAATGCTGAGCGGTGCCTGTGCCACGCCAGAGTTCCTGATGTATATGAACTATTTCATTGGTAAGGAATATGGTAAGGACTATTGGCAGAATCCTGACAAACAGGCCGATCTCTCGCTGAAGAAGCGTACCATCGACAAGGTGATTACCGACTACTTCGAACAGATTGTCTATACGCTGAACCAGCCCACTGGTGCCCGTAACTATCAGGCTGTCTTTTGGAATGTGGCTTATTATGACAAGTATTACTTCCAGAGCATCTTCGGTGAGTTCTATTTCCCCGATGGTTCACAGCCCGATTGGGAGGGCCTCTCATGGTTGCAGAAGCGCTTCATGAAGTGGTTCAATCAGGAGCGTACCAAGACGCTGCTGACCTTCCCCGTTGAGACGATGGCACTGCTTGTCGACGAGAATGGCGAATGCAAGGACAAGGAGTGGGGCGACTTCACTGCTGAGATGTATGCCGAGGGTCATTCGTTCTTCACCTATATGAGCGACAATGCCGACTCGCTGTCTTCTTGCTGCCGTCTGCGTAATGAGATTACTGACAATGGATTCAGCTATACGCTAGGTGCTGGTGGTGTGTCTACTGGTTCGAAATCAGTGCTAACCATCAATCTGAACCGTTGTGTCCAATATGCTGTCAATCACAAGATGGACTATTTGGAGTATCTGGGTGGTGTTATCGACCTGTGCCACAAGGTGCAGATTGCCTACAATGAGAACCTGAAGGAATTGCAGGCTCATGGCATGCTGCCTCTGTTCGATGCCGGCTATATCAATATCAGTCGTCAGTATCTCACGATTGGTATCAATGGTCTGGTTGAGGCTGCTGAGTTCATGGGACTGAAGATTACACCTAATGACGAATATCAGAAGTTCGTCCAGGGTATTCTCGGACTCATCGAGAAGTACAACAAGCAGTATCGCACCAAGGATGTGATGTTCAATTGCGAGATGATTCCTGCAGAGAATGTGGGTGTGAAGCATGCCAAGTGGGATCGTGAGGATGGCTATTTCGTTCCACGCGACTGCTACAACTCCTATTTCTATGTGGTAGAGGACGATTCACTGAGCGTTATCGATAAGTTCAAGTTGCATGGTGCACCTTATATTGAGCACCTGACAGGTGGTTCAGCTCTGCACATGAATCTCGATGAGCACCTTTCAAAGGAGCAGTATCTGCACCTGTTGAAAGTAGCTGCCAAGGAGGGATGTAACTACTTCACCTTTAATATTCCCAACACAGTCTGCAATGACTGCGGCCATATTGACAAGCGCTATCTGAAGGAGTGCCCACACTGCCATTCAAAGAATGTCGACTACATGACACGTATCATCGGATACTTGAAGCGTGTCAGCAACTTCTCTCAGGCTCGTCAGGAGGAGGCTGCACGTCGTTTCTATGCTCACACGGAGGCTTAGGCCATGTTGAAATACGTTAATACAGGAGTCGTTTTTCAGGAGATACCCGACGAGGTGACATTGGCAATTAATATTTCTAATTGCCCTTGTCACTGTCCTGGGTGTCATAGTCATTATTTGTGGGAGGATATAGGTGTTCCTCTTACTACGGATGCCATCGATGACTTTATCAGTCAGTATGGCACGGACATTACCTGCATCGCCTTTATGGGCGGCGATGCTGATCCGAAGGCTGTCAACCAGTTGGCACAATACATCCACGAGTATCATTCTCAGTTTCATGTAGCATGGTATAGTGGACGTCTGCGTATCCCGCCAGTAGTCAATAGGGCAGACTTCGATTACATCAAGATAGGTCCTTATATCCGACATCTGGGACCGCTCAAGTCGGCAACCACCAACCAGCGGCTCTATCGTCGCAATGCCGATGGTGAGTTTGAGGATATCACCTATCGTTTCTGGCGACACACAAATATAGCAGGCTGAACATCATTTATGCATTGTCTGCTTGAATATGCGGTAATGCAATAGAATTGCTACCATTAATGGTAACAATTGCTACTATTAATGGTAACAATTTCTAGATTTTTGAAAAATTGAGGGGGAAAAATTGAAATTCGTTTAAAAACGATAAGGACCCGAGGCTATCACAGCGTCGGGTCCCCTGCAAACTTGAACTGTTCTGTTCGTGTTTGCTCTGCAAACTTCAAACAATCAAAAGAATTGTTTGATGTTTTTACTATCTTATGAATAGCAGCTCACGATATTTCGGCAGTGGCCAGAGGGCGTCATCGACGATGAGCTCCAGCTTGTCGATCTCATAACGGATGGTGTCGAGATGCGGCTCCACCTTGTCATGGTAGGCGATGGCCTTCTCGTGCTCGTCCTCTATCTTATTGGCCTTCTTGCGGGCTTCGACGAGTTCCTCAACACCCTTTTCGATGGCAGAAGTACGCTCAGCAATCTCCTGAATGATCTTCTTGTTGCGGGCAGAGAGTTTGTCGGCGGTGTCGATGGGGAATACCACTGACATGTGGTTGACATTGCTCAGCAGATCGCTTTGATAACGGGTAGCCACAGGGATGATGTGGTTCATCGAGAGGTCGCCCAGTACGCGGGCCTCAATCTGAATCTTCTTCGTATAGGTCTCCCACTTCACCTCGTTGCGGGCCTCAAGTTCTTTCTTCGTCATCACGCCCAGGCTCTCGAACATCTGGATGCTCTCCGGGTCGAGATAACGCTCAAAGATCTTCGGACAGCTCTTCTCAACATCCAGCCCGCGCTTCTCTGCCTCGATGACCCACTCGTCAGAGTAGCCGTTGCCATCGAAGCGGATGGGCTTACAGGTCTTGATATCCTCGCGCAGCACGTCGATAATGGCGTGGAACTTGGCGCTATGCTCCGTGCCAGCAAGCTTCTTCTCGTACTCAGGAATCTTGGCATCCACACGCTTCTTGAAGTCGACGAGGGCTTCTGCAACAGCGCTGTTCAGGGCAATCATCGCCGATGCGCAGTTGGCCTCAGAGCCTACGGCACGGAACTCAAAGCGGTTGCCGGTGAAGGCAAAAGGCGACGTGCGGTTTCGGTCGGTATTGTCGATGAGCAGTTCAGGAATCTCGGGGATATCCATCTTCATGCCCTGCTTGCCGTCCATCGAGAAGATGTCTTCCTTGTCGGCCTTCTCGATATGGTCGAGCAGTTCGCTGAGCTGTTTGCCGAGGAACGAGCTGATGATGGCAGGAGGCGCCTCGTTGGCACCCAGACGATGGGCATTGGTGGCACTCATGATGCTTGCCTTCAGCAATCCGTTATGACGATAGACACCCATCAGCGTCTCGACGATAAACGTGGCGAAGCGCAGGTTACCCTCGGGGGTCTTGCCAGGAGCATGCAGCAGGATGCCGTTATCGGTACTCAAAGACCAGTTGTTGTGTTTACCGCTACCGTTGATGCCTGCGAAAGGTTTTTCATGAAGCAGCACACGGAAACCGTGCTTGCGAGCCACCTTCTTCATCAGCGACATCAGCATCATGTTATGGTCAACGGCGAGGTTCGTCTCCTCGAAGATAGGAGCCAACTCAAACTGGTTGGGAGCCACCTCGTTGTGGCGGGTCTTGCAGGGTACACCCAATTCCAGCGCCTGAATCTCCAAATCGCGCATAAAGGCTGCGACACGCTCAGGGATGGCACCAAAATAGTGGTCGTCCATCTGCTGGTTCTTGGCGGAATCGTGTCCCATCAGCGTGCGCCCCGTCAGCAGCAGGTCAGGACGGGCAGCATAGAGTCCTTCATCCACGAGGAAATACTCCTGCTCCCAGCCGAGGTTCGAGGTCACCTTCTTTACGCTAGGGTCGAAATAGTGGCACACCTCCGTAGCAGCCACGTTAACGGCGTGCAGGGCGCGCAGCAGCGGAGCCTTATAGTCGAGTGCCTCGCCACTATATGATATAAATACGGTGGGAATACACAGCGTGTCGTCAATGATAAAGACAGGCGACGTGGGATCCCATGCCGAGTAGCCACGAGCCTCGAAGGTAGATCGGATACCACCTGAAGGGAATGAAGAAGCATCGGGCTCCTGCTGAACGAGCAGTTTTCCGCTGAACTCCTCAACCATACCGCCCTTGCCGTCGTGCTCGATAAACGAGTCGTGCTTCTCGGCAGTACCCTCGGTCAGAGGCTGGAACCAGTGTGTATAGTGCGTGACGCCATTCTCTACGGCCCACTGCTTCATACCAGCAGCCACAGCGTCGGCAATGTCACGATCCAGACGGGCACCATTGTCCATCACGTCTATCATCTTCTCATAGACCTGCTTCGGCAGGTATTTGTACATCTTCTCACGATTGAAGACCTTCTTACCAAAATACTCATAAGGTCTTGCACTGGGTGTTTTTACGTCGAGCGGCTTC
>JAEEGI010001080.1_pt1 | contig 69222 bp, 55 predicted proteins | sample 8958751 | NCBI WGS metagenome assembly JAEEGI01 (sample SAMN16246545, study PRJNA631951) | gut metagenome | biome: gut microbiome; feature: rumen; material: KS-attached | host: Bos | place: Iran: Karaj | collected 2018-10
TGTTGCTGAGCCAGGACTTGGCCACGTCGAGATAATTTGCCATTGCGTTATCGGTTTTAATCCTTCAAATATAAGAAAAAAGCCGTAATTTTGTCGTGATGACGGAAGAAAATTTCAGCAATTTCGTGCTGGCCCACGACGACGACGATCCGGCCCGGCTGCTCCTCTCGGCCGGCCGCTGGCCCGACATCGACGTCCGCCGCGCCGCCCGGGCCATCGAGGCACGCCGCAAGGTCCGCGACAAGATCCCATCGTGGCTCGCCCACCCCGCGATCGACTACCCCTCTTCCCTCTCCCTAGAGCAGTGCAGCTCCGAAGAAACCGCTCGCTACAAGCAAGCCTTCGTGCCGGCCGGCGGGGCCGTCGCCGACCTGACCGGCGGCCTCGGCGTCGACACCTGGATGCTCGCCCAGCGTGCCGCCACCGTCGACTACTGCGAACGCAACCCCGAGCTCTGCGCCGCCGCCCGCCACAACTTCGCCGAACTCGGGCTGACCCACGTCACCGTCCACGAAGGCGACGGCGTAGCCTGGCTCCGCAGCCACCCCGGCCACTTCGCCCTCATCTACCTCGACCCCGCCCGCCGCGGCGGCGGCAGCAGGAGCGGCAGCAACGGCCGGCGCCTCTACGACATCGCCGACTGCGAGCCTAACCTGCTGGAAATCTTACCCCTGCTGCTCGAAAAAGCCGACCGCGTCCTGGCCAAAATCTCCCCGATGGCCGACATCACCCGCACCCTGTCGCAGATCCCGGAAATCCGCGAACTCCACGTGGTCGCCGCCGCCGGCGAAGTCAAGGAAATCCTCCTGCTGATGGAGGCCGGTCGTCAAGCCGCCCCCAGAATCGTCGCCGTCGACGGAAGCATTCGCTTCGAATTCACGCCCGACGAAGAACCCGCGGCCGAAGTTCGCTACGCCGATAGCATCGGACGTTATCTCTTCCAGCCCTCCAAAGCCCTGCGGAAAGCCGGCGCTTTCCGCCTGCTCTCCGCCTGTTTCGGCCTGGCCAAGCTAGCCCCCAGCACCCATCTCTACACGGGCGACACCCCCACGCCGGATTTCCCCGGCAAAACCTTCGAAGTCACCGAAGTCCTCCCCTGGAACAACGCCACCATCAAGGCTATCCGCCAGCGCTACGACCGCCTCGACCTCACCGCCCTCAACTTCCCCCTCGACACCGACGCCCTCCGCCACCGCCTCTCCCTCCCCGCCGGCGGTCCCACCCACGCCTTCGCCACCACCCTCTCCGACCGCCAACGTCTCCTCATCGTCTGCCACCCCTAGCGGATAAAAAAAGCCCGGCCGAAGCCGGGCTTGAGAGAAGAAGGAAAGCCTGCTTTAGGGAAGGACGACGATCCGGGAGGCATAGTCTTTCCAATACAACGCTGTCTTGTAATCTTTCTCTGAGGAGGCAGGGACATAGATCGGACAGGTCGATCCGGCGAACATACTCGGGGATCCGGCTGGCGGAGTAACCGCCAAGACCTTGACCGAAGACAGGCCGGAACAATCATAAAAGGCTCTTACACCAAGATACGTCAATCCTTCAGGAAGAGTAGCAGACTTCAATTTCCCGCATTGCTCAAAGGCCCGATCACCAATCGAACTCACACTTCCAGGGATACTAATCTCTGCCAATTCGACACAATGAAAGAATGTCTCGGCTTTGATTTCCGACAAAGTCGAAGGAAGCACGACGGACTTCAAGGCGTTACAACCATTAAAAGCTTTTTCCCCGATGGTTTTCACGCTTTCCGGAATGTCAATGGAAGCCAAGCTCTCACAAGCGGAAAAACAATTTTTACCAATAAAGGTCAGGTGTTTGGGAAGTTCAAGACCCGGCAGGGCGGTGCAGTTGGCGAAAGCAGCATCTCCAAGCGCCGCCAACCCTCCCGGAAGTGCCACCTTCTTCAAACTGATACATTGGTTGAAAACACCTTCTCCGATTTCAGTGACAGTATCAGGGATCTCTATGGATGTCAGGCTTTCGCAATGCTGGAAAGCCGCTTTGCCAAAGGTGGTCAGTCCCTTAGGCAAGACGATGGACGGGAGGCTGGTACATCCGTCGAACATAAACTCCCCGATTTCTTTGATATCCTCGGCAAACGAGACATCCGTCAAACTGGTACATTTACTGAAAACAGACGTTCCGTAAACAGCCACAGGGACATTCGCAGTTTTCAAATACTCACAATAACGGAAAGCATAATCCCCCAGGAATGTGATACTCTTCGGAAGCTTGATCGAAGCCAGGCTGCTGCAACGGTCAAAAGCCATCCGATCGATGACTTTAACGCCCTCATTCAACCATACATCCACCAAGTTTTCGCAACGTTCGAAAGCACTCTTGCCAATCGTATCGACACTTCCCGGTATCTCCATCACCTTCAATTGTTTACAGGACCCGAAAGCCCTGTCGTCAATAATGCCCACACCGTCAGGGATCTTCAAGGTAATCAAACTGTTGCAATTCCTGAAAGCAGATTTTCCGATTCTCACCACGCCGTCCGGAAGCTTTATGGAGGACAAAGACTCGCAACCGGAGAAGGCGCCCTCGGGAATCACCGTCAGGCTTTCCGGAAGATCAATGGACTTCAGACTCACGCAGGAATAAAAAGCCCAGATAGCCATCTCCTCCAACGTAGACGGCAACGTAACGGAGGCTAGTTTGGAACACTCGCTGAAAGCATACATTCCAATCCGGAGCACGCCTTCAGGTATTGCGACCACGGCAAGGTTGTCACACGCTTCGAAAGCAAAATTGGTGATATTCACCAGGCCGGTAAAATAGCGCAGTTCATCGAAAGAGGTAATCTCCTTGTTGCCCCTGAATACCTCCCCCACTAATCTGACGGCTTTCGCCTCATCGTAGGAAATCTCCCCGTCGCCATCGGTATCCCAATTCTTGACACAAATCTCCTTGACCTTCGGGTCGGCGAAGACAATGACGCCGCCCGTCTGAATGACTTTGACGGCCGCACTGAGGTCGGACGCATTGATGACGACCAGCCCTTCGCGCATACCACCCGGATTCTCGGCAATATGCAGGATCACCTTACCCGGAGCTGCCGGGGATGGCTCGGCTTTTATCCAGTCCTGGGCATCCAGGTCGATCTCATATTCCAGATTCGCCTTGACCGTCACCGCACAGGTCTGCGCTTCGCTCGAGACTTTCAACTCGGTCGGAGATACCTCAAGGAACGGCTCGGCGCCTTCCTGTTTGATGTAAACCGTGTCGCTCAGCGTACCGTCCTTCTGCTTGAAGGTAATGGAACCGCCGCGGCCGACAGTACTTTCATTCTCTTTGACGAGGAATGTATAATGGCTGGTCGTCAAACCTTTGGTCCCCATCGGGACAATCCAGCTCTTGGCATCGTCAGGGATTACCACTTCCAGTTCAACATTGGTTTTCACCTCGACCTCAATGGTCTGCTCTTCGCTCGACAGGCCGTAACCGGTCTTCGTAATGATCAGGCCGAAAGCTTCATCCTGACGGATCGTGAGCGTTTCGCTCAGGGTGCCGCCCGTCTGCCGGACCAGGACTTTTCCCTCCCTGGCGTCATAGCTGTCGTTGGCGGCGATGTCCAGCACGATCTGGGACGTCTTCAGGCCTTTCGTCTCCACATACTTGATCCAGTCGACCTGGGGAACGACATCGAACGAGACATTGGCTTTCACCTCCACTGTCAGGCTGTGCGATTCGTTGGACAGACTGTATTCCGGCTTGGTCAGGAACAGGCCGTAGGCCTCACCCTGCTTGATCGTAATGGTTTGCGAGAGCGAGCCGGAGACATCCTTCACGGACACCTTGCCCGTTCGGCTGTCGTAGTCCTTGTTCTCTGAAATGGCCAGCACGATCGTGTGCGTATCCAGTCCTTTCGTAGACTGCACTTTGATCCATGAGGTGGCATCACCTTCCACCGATACCAGGTAATCGACATTCGATTTGACTTCGATGGAGACGGTCTGCGCCTCGTTGGTCAGGCTGAAATCCGTCTGGGAGACGATCAGCCCGGTGCCTTCCGCCTGCGTAACGCTAATCATCGCGGTCAATTCTTCGCAAACGATCTTTATGTCGCAAGTGCGGGGATCGTAGGTCGTGTTGGGATCACAGGAGACGGTGAAACTCTGGCTGCTGTTGGCAGACCCGTCTCCGGAGGTAGGCGTCACCTTGCACCAGGACTGGCTGGACGTGGCCGACCAGACCTTGTTGGCGGTGAAAGACACACTCTGGCTGCCCCCTTTGTTGTCGAATGTCAGCGCCGACTGACCGACCGACAACTCCGTCTTCGGCACGCAGGATGCGGCAAAAAGGGCCAGAGCCATACTCATCACGGCGATTAGCATTTTTTTCATAAAGTATAGTTTTTGGGATTTCCCTCTAATTTACAGATATTTCGGGAAATAGCCAAAAAAAAAAGCCCGGCCGAAGCCGGGCAGGATGCTATCGGATGGGACGATCGACGATTATTTCTTCTTGAAGTAGTCGAAGAGGATCTCCGGGAGGGGTTGCTCGAGGAGGTAGCGGTACCAGAATTTGTAGTCCTGGAGGGAGGAGTGCATGCCCTGGTCGCCACGGTAGCCGTGCATGCCGTCGGGGTAGATCATCAGCTCGAAGTCCTTGTGGTCTTTCTGGAGCTGGTCGATCAGCTGGAGGGAATTCTGGAAGTGGACGTTGTCATCGCCGGTGCCGTGGGTGAGGCGGAGCATGTTGGTGGCGTCGCCGCGGTACTTGCTGACGCGGTCGACCACGCGGGATTTGGCGTAGCCGTCGGGGTTGTCCTGGGGACGGTCCATATAGCGCTCGCCGTAGTGCGTGTCGTAGAGGCCCCAGTCGTAGACGCCGCCGCCGGCGATGCCGTACTGGAAGTGCTCGTTGCCTTCGGTCACGCAGAGGGCGGTCATCGTGCCGCCGAAGGAGAAGCCTTCGACACCGATCTTGTTCTCATTGACGAACGGCATCTTGCGGAAATGATCGATGCCGTCGCAGAAATCCTGCAGCTCCAGAATGCCGAGATAGCGGTACACCGCTTCCACGCCCTTCTTGCCGAAATGGCCGCCGGCGCGGTTGTCGAGCGTCACCTGGATCACGCCGTGGTTGGCCCACCACTGGCTGGCCATCGAGAGGCCGCGCCAGCCTTCGCGGACCTGGGGATTGTCGGGACCGCCGTAGATGTTGACCTTCACGGGATAACGTTTGTTCTTGTCGAAATCGACGGGCCAGGTTACCGCGGCGGGGATCCGCACGCCGTCGCGCGTGGTCACGAAGACCAGCTCCGGCAGGGCGATGGCATAGCTGTCGAACTTCGGTCCCTTGGAATCGTACACCACCTGCACATCCTTTTCCGGATCCACGTCGCCCTTGGACGGGACAGAAATGCAGACCAGTTTGGAAGGCGTCCGGTAATTCGACAGGGTCGCGGCGACGGTCTTGCCGTCGTCCGACACCTGCACGCCTGAGAAGGAGTACGGGCCGTACGAAATCCGCTGCAACACCTTGCTCTTGAGGTCGACGCGGTAGATGTCCACGCGCGTGGTGGCCTCGCGCTTGGCCGTGAAGAACAGGTGTTTCTTATCGACCTTCAGCAGATGCACGCCCCAGTTCGGGCCGGAGGTCAGCTGCTCGAAAACCTTGCCGTCGTAGGTCAGGTAATAGATCTGCTGCCAGCCGGAGAAGTCGCGGGTGATGTAGATGCCCTCTTTCGTGAAGAGCATATCTTCCATCCAGTCGATCCAGCTGTTCTGGTGCTCCTTGTACACGAGCACCTTGTCGCCGGTCTGCGGCGTGACCGCATAGAGCCGCAGGTTGTCCTGCGCGCGGTCCATCCAGCTGACCATCAGCTTGGTGCCGTCGCCGCTCCAGAAGGGCGTGCCGAAATACTGGTCCTCCTTCGGATCGAAGTCGGCCCAGACGGTCTCCCCGCCCTTCGCCGACACGAACCCCAGCTTCACTTCGGGGTTCGGATCGCCCGTCTTCGGGTAGCGCGTCTGGTTGAGCGAGCCGTGCTTGCCCTTGGCCGAATAGATGGGGAACATCGGAACCTTCGAATTGTCGAACCGGTAGTAAGCGATCACCTTGCTGTCGGGCGACCACCAGAAGGCGCGGTACATCGAGGGACGGCCCAGGATCTCCTCATAATAGACCCAGGAGGCGTAGCCGTTCAGGATCAGGTCGCTGCCGTCATAGGTGTGGCGCACGATCTGCCGCGAATGCACGTCAATCGAATATAGGTCGTTGTTGAGCGTGTAGGCAATCTTCGTGGAGTCGGGCGACCAGGTGGGATTGACCCAGCCGGGCACCAGGTTCTCGATATTGGCCGCCTTCAGCCGCGGCCCCGGCGAGACCTTGGAGGCCAGGCCGGTCTTCACCGAATAAGCGAACTGGTCGCGCCCCACGGCGTAGCGGAGCGTCTGGTTGTCGGCCCATCCCATCGGATAAGCCGCGGCCTTGACGATGCCTTCGGGGAAGGCGTTGAGCATCTCGGCTTCGGTGAAGCGTTTGCCGGAAAGGGCGGTCTGCCCCTGCACGGAAAGGGTCGCCAGCAGGGCCAGGGAAAGGAGGAATATGCGTTTCATAGGGAAGCTTATTTTCTGCCGGTAAACACGGAGAGATAATAGATGAGCGTGGCCAGCGAGCTGAGCGCACCGACGACATACGTGCAGGCCGCCGCGCGAAGGGCGCCGCGGGCCTCGTCCGCATTCGACGGGTCGATGATATCGGCCTGGCCCAGCCAGGCAAGCGCCCGCCGGCTCGCGTCGATCTCGACGGGCAGCGTGACCAGACTGAACAACGTGGTCAGGGCGAACAAGCCGATGCCCACCCACAGGACCTGCGGGAAGATATTGATCAGCAGCATCCCGATCAGCAACACGATCGGAATCAGCCGCGAACTGACCGAGACCACCGGCACCAGCGCCGAACGCACCTTCACCGGGAAATACCCGACGGCATGCTGCACCGCGTGCCCGCACTCGTGCGCGGCCACCGCGGCCGCCGCCACGTGCGTCTGCGAATACACCGCCTGGCTCAGATTCACCGTCTTGTTCGTCGGATTGAAATTGTCGGTCAGCTGCCCCGGCGTGCTGGTCACCTTCACGTCGTGAATGCCGTGGTCGGCCAGCATCTTCACGGCCACCTCCCGGCCCGCCATCCCGTTCAGCAACGGCAGATCGGCCGCTTCCTGAAACTTCTTCTGAAAAGATGCCTGCACCACATAACTCAGCACAGACACCGCGATAAACATAATCCAATACAACATATTCGTAGAGCTATTTGATTTCTTCGGGGTTATTTTCGTAAAGATAACGCTTTTTTGGGAACGTTCCCATTATTTCTCGATTCTGACATCCCCGCCGATCCGGGACACGGCGTCTTTCAGGTCCCGGACCGCCTGAATCAAGCCGGGCAGCGTGTCGGCCTGCCCGATCGACTTATAACCCACATAGAATCGCAACCGCACCCCGCCCAAGGGGAGCAGCACTTTGGCGCGATGGCGCTGGCACTCGATGTCGACATCCAATCCGCTGGCCGCAAAGGCCTCCCGGATCGACGCGCCCGCCGCCGTGCTCCGGATTTTCCACAGGGTCTCCTCCCTGGAATAGTCCAGCTGCACGGCCCGCGCGTGTTCCAGCATGATGGGATAGAAATGATTGATGAGCACGTCCAACTCCCGGGCGTCCTGCGCACTCAGCTTGTCTTTGTAGCCGAGTCCTTTGCCCTGGCGGAACAGCTTCCGCAATTCGTTGACCTGTCGGCCCAAACAATGATCCAGGACAAACTCGCCGTGCGGGCGGATGTAGGCCAGATACTCCCGGATGGCCGTATCGGTCTGTCGGAGGATCTCCTCCTCGGTCATTTCCTGATACTGTTTCATACTCAACGCAGTTCAATGGTACAAACCCGCCCCGACTTCTCCATCCACGAATGGTGCCGCTCGTAGCAGTTCTTATCCTGGCACACCCAGATGATCTTGCAGTGCATAGGGTTCGGAATCCGGGGCTGCGGCGCATAGCCGTCGGTCAGGATCAGCAGCCCGTCATAGCCATTCTCGTGGGCAAAGTCGATCGGTTCCTGGAAACTGGTGCCGCCGCGGCCGACGGCCACCACGTCCCGCAGCACCTTTTTCAGGCTCTGGACCACGCGGACGCCGCAGTCGAACTGGATGACGTCGACCGCCTCGAAGCCGTAGCGGAAGGCGCTGTTCACGACGCCGTAGAAGTAGCTCAGGCTCTGGCTGGAGATGGAGCCGCTCACATCCACCGCCACCAGCAGGCGGGTGTCGAAACGGCGGATGGAACCCATGTTTTCAAACCCCGTCCGCCGGTTCGGGCGCATCCGGGTCAGCTTCCGCTTGGAAGACAGGATGCTGGCACGGAAGCCACTGAAGACGTTGTGCCAGTTGATCCGGGCTTTCGTCGACGCCTTGAGCTGTTCGGCAAAAGACCCCGCCAAAGAGCCCCAGGAAGTGCAGCCCTCAATCACGCCGTTGATCATCGCGACCGCCAGATCGTCCTCCTCCCAGAGTTCCGCCAAATCCCGCTTGCCGGTAGATCCGCTCTCCGAAGGCCCGGTCCCCGAAGACCCGTCCTGTTCCGGCAGCATACTCTGGATTTGGCGGGCATACCATTCATAGACCTGACCTTTCGGGAGTTTGAAGTCCGCCGGCTTCTCGATATCGAACGCCGCATACTGGTAGTTGTCGCCGACCACGACATTCGAACCCAGGGCGATGGCCGTCTGGCTGCACCCCTCCGGTTTGCGCTCATACGGATGCTTGAGCAGAATCCGGATGGCCTCGGTGCGAAGCGCCTCCTCCAGCCCCTCGTCGGTCATTTCCCGGAGGAAATCGGGGTTATACTCGATCCGCCGCCGGCCGCTGCGGATGGGGCAGGCCATCCGCTCGTTCGGCACCAGCTCGTGCGTGCAGAGAATCTGGAAGAGCGCCGGTTCCTGGAGGAACCAGTGCTCGAGAATGGTCGTGATGCGGTCCCTCATCTATTTGATCCCCCGCACGTAAGAGATGAACATCATATAGAGGACCTGGCACTCCTTGGCGATGAACGCCACGGCGTGGGGATACGTCTTCTGGACGAAGAGGTTGGCGAAATGGGCCGCCGCCTCCTTGCTGGTCCGGGTCAGGTAGGAGAAGTAATCCTCCAGGTTTTTCTTGGCCGTCTCCAGCTCCTTGGCGGGGACCTTCTCCACCTCGAGGTAGCGGTAGATGCCGTCGTTGACCACGGAGAGCTGGTGCAGTTCGTAGCCCGCGAGCTTCTCCTCAACCTTGGGGAACTTGAAGATGATCTCCCGGCCGGAGACGATTTTGCGGCTCGACACGCTCTCCATCAACGCGCTGGCGGCTTTGGGGCCCACGATCGAGGAGATGGCCTTGACGTGCAGCTGGCTCAGTTCGTCGGACGCCGCAATGATGTCGGACACCCGTTTCCAGCCGCGGCGGTCGGGCGTCTTGTCCAGCCCGGTATCCTCCCCTTCCTTGGCGTCGGGATCCTTGTCGAGCCAGATCTGGTTCTCCTGGATGAAGTCGATGATGCGCTCGTCCACCTTCTCCTTGCGCGCCCAGAGCAGCCACTCCTGCACCGTGGGGCGGAAGTTCACGATGTTGAAGCGGCTCACCAGCGCCGGATCGAGATCCGTCAACTGATACTGGTCGCCTGCGTTCACCGCGCTGATGATGCGGCTGCCTTCCGGGAGTTTCCGCCCCGCCAGCTTGCGGTTCAGCGCGAGGTCCATGATGGTCTGGAGAATCTCCGGCCGGGCGCGGTTCAGCTCGTCGAGGAACAGGACGATGGGCTTGCCGTCGAGCGGGAACCAGTACGGCGGCATGAAGTCCGTCTTGCCGGTCTTTTCGTTCTTGTTGGGGATGCCGATCAGGTCGCCCGGATCGCTCATCTGACCCAGGAAGAGCGCCACGACGGGCATATCCTTCCGGGAGTAGTAGTCGGTAAGAATCTCCGACTTGCCGATGCCGTGCCGGCCGACCAGCATCAGGTTGTGGTCGGCGGGCGTGATGTCGAGGAGCTGCAGCAGCTCGGTGGTGTTTACGGTGATGTTTGCCATATATCTCAGAATCCAATTTTGTTACGGACGGACTTGCGGTTCAGGATTTCTTCCTGGCAGTAGGTTTCCAGCGTAGCGAGCGTGGGCTCGTTGCCGGAGAGCACATACTCGACGGTGCTCTTGCGGGCGATGTTCTCGATGTTGCCGCCGGAGAAAGCGTACTTTTCGGCGAGCTTGGCCGCGTCGGCCTCGGGGAGGCTGGGAATCATCGATTTCCAAATCTTGGCGCGCGACTCCTTGCCGGGCAGCTTGAACTCCACCTTGAAGAGGAAGCGGCGCTCGAAAGCCGGGTCGAGGTTGGACAGGAGGTTGGTGGTGGCGATGAGGATGCCGTCGATGGTCTCCATCTCCTCCAGGATGATGTTCTGGATGGCGTTGTTCATCTGGTCCACGCTCTGTTCCACGTTCTCGATGCGCTTGGAGAAGATGGCGTCCGCCTCGTTGAAGAGCAGGATGGGCGCTTTCTTGCCGGAGTGGCACAGGGAACGGTACATTTGGAAGACCCCACGGACGGACTTTTCGCTCTCCCCCACCCACTTGCTCTTGAGCTTGGCCATATCCACGTGGAAGATGTCGCGGCCGCTGCGACGGGCGAGCTCATACACGCTGGCGGTCTTGCCGGTGCCGGGGGCGCCGTAGAAGATGGCGTTGAAGCCCTTGCGCATACCCGAAGCGAGCAGGCGCTTCTGCACCTCTTTGAAGTTCTCCGCGTCCAGCAGGTTTTCCAGACGCTCCACCTGGGCGCGCTCCGCCTCATTGAAGAAGAGCTCCTTGGGCTTGATGGTCTCGGCGGCGATGATGTCGCGGTGGCGGACTGTCTCCTCAGGCGCCAGCTGCACCTCATTGAAGAACTCGGCCTTCACCGTGTCGGAGAGCGCCAGGGAATTGATGTCCACGAAGCCGTCCTCGTTGGCGAAAGTAGCCAGGCCGTTCCGCTGCAGGGAGGTATTACCGTTCGCGATGCGGCGCTTGAGGAAATCTTCGTCCTCCATAAACTCCGTGAGGTTGGTCAGCGTGTCGATGTCCACCGACTTGCTGCCGTGCATCACATAGCGGTAGCACAGGTAGAAGAATATCCGGCGCTCCGTCTCCGGGCAGTCATCATAGAGCGCGGAGTCCTGCACTTTCCGACAGAAGGCCAGGTGGTCGTTGTAGCTGACCACGGTCTCCAGCTCTTCCAGCAGGCGCTCCGGGTCGATGGCGTCGTTCCGGAAGGATGCGAACAACTTGCGGAAGCGCGTGAACAGTTCCTCGGTCGTGAGCCCGGTCTGCTTGACCGGCTTGAACTCGCCGTTGTTCTCCACCGCCTTCATCGTTTCCGACGTTGCCCGGTAGCAGCGGCGCGGGCCGCGGGTGCCGTTTATCTGGATGATGCCGGCCTTGTCCAGCTCGCGCAGGTTTCCGTGGTAGCGGATGAACTCGATGTTCGTGCAGCCCAGGTAACCGGCGAGGTCCTCGTCGTCCATCTGATTGTTGGACGGCGTCCGTTCCAGGATGGCCGCCAGCAGCACCGCACTCGGATTGTCGATGTGGTAGTAGTCGGAGACATAGTCGATGTCGCCCTGAATCTCGCTCAGGGCCTCAGGGGTAAGGCCTTCCATACTGACCTTCCGGAAGATGCGCGTCAGGCAGGCCGCCTGGCTCATCACGTTTTCGCCGTCGGCCACGAATCGTTTCTCGTCAAAGGGGGGAATGTTTGCGGGTCTTTTTCTCATGCTCGGAATCTTTTTGCACATATTTCTACTCCCGAGCTGCGTTTTTCTTACACATACACCACAACTTTTTTTTCAGCAGAAAGCAAAAAACCGCCGGATCTTGGGGGATCCGGCGGTTTAGAGCGTGAGAGCCTCAGGCGGCGATTCCGTACTCGGAGAGGAAACGGGGGCCAAGGGCGTTCCTGAGAGCCTTGCGGGCCCTGCAGAGAAGCGACGAGGCGATGGCGGGCGTGCAGCCAATCAGCTCGGCCATCTTCCGGGGCTTCATACCCTCCATCTTGAGGGAGAGGATGAACTGGTAGTTCTCGTTGAGAGAACCGATGGCTTCCAGGATACGGTTCACGGCTTCGTTTCCTTCCACGTCACGGTCGGCCTGGTAACCACCGGGAATGAATTCCGTGAGTTCGGCGTACCGTTCATCGCGCTTGATGCGCGCCCGGAGCGCGTCGCGCCCGGTATTCCAGGCGATGACGTTGACCCAGGTTTTCGGGCTTGCCTTCTGGGGGTCGTACTGCTCGCGGGCCCGGAGGGCTCTGAGCGTGGCGTCCTGAATCAGGTCCTCCAAATCCTCGACGGTCAGGGAGTGGCCATAAGTTCTACCGAAGAATTCGACGCTCCGTTTGATGGATTCGAAAATCTCCTCGAAAGAGACGGTCTCACCGTTGGCGGTGGTAAAGGTGGCGTTGGTGTACGTGCAGGTATTCTTCATATGCATCAAGTTCTCTGGTGAATGGTTCCGTTCGCAAGTTTTGTTTTTAATAATGAAAGGTTAGCGCGCGAAAAAGGGGAACCAAAAAGCTGGTTGGCGAACTTGAGGCGATGTCAAAGAACTACACGGAACGAGCCGCTAATATACAAAAATGGTGCCGAATTACCAAATTTTACCAAAAATCCATATTTAATTCTTACACTTTTCGCCAAATAGCCGCAAGCAAAACGTGGATTCATCCGTGTGGAAGGCCGGCGGCTTTGCGCCTAGGGCCGATTTCGGGGGTTGGTGCAAAGGTATCCTTCCCTGGGATCATTGTGGGAGCATCCCCTTTGCGGCTAGTTGGCGGAATTGGCAGAATTGGCGGAAAACAACGGGAACCCTGCGCGGACCTCTTTTAGGAATATATCCAGTCCTTGCGTGGCCACATTCTGGAACCAGATGAAGCCTCCGGGGAGCCGGGAGCGGACGTCATCCGGATTGATGAGATAGCGGGGGATATCAGCTCGAGGGAGACGGCAAAGGGCTTTGGCTCCGGATATGGAGAGGGATGTACCGACAACGACAAAAACGTCAGCTTCACGGGCCACTTGGTTGGCCAAGGACATATCGGCATACTCATCGAACATCACAATGGCAGGCCGGAGCTGGGAGCCATCATCAGCCTTATCCCCCACCTTGATCGGGACAGTCATCGGATAATCTTTGATACAAGCCGCGTCCAGGCGGCTGTTCGATGAAGTGACCTGCGTAAGGCTGCCGTGAAAATGAATCACCCGGCTGCTGCCAGCCCTTTCGTGCAGGTCGTCGACATTCTGGGTGATGACCGTCACGTCGTGCCACTCCTCCAGTGCTGCGATGGCTTTGTGAGCGCTGTTCGGCGCCGAAGCGGCAATTGTCTGGCGCAACTGGTTGTAGAAATCCAAAGCAGCAGCAGTATTCTCTTCGAACCCGGAAGCAGATGCGAGTGTAGCCAAATCCCGGTTACTCCACAAACCGCCCTTACCACGGAACGTCGGAATCCCGCTTTCTGCACTAATGCCCGCGCCGGTCAGGAACACAATATGTTGACGGTAGAAATCCAAAATAATCGAAATTACTAAATGTGCGTGTTACAAAGATACTGAATTCAATCCATTATAGCTTTATGCAAAAAATTGAAAAAATGTGGGTATATTTGGATAGATAAAGAAAAGATCAACCTATGGATACCAATTCATATGAATACATCCTGCGCCAGATTATTGCGGGAATCGCAGCCAGTCTAGCTGTTGATAAGGATCTAATTCTTCCCGAGACGCTTTTTGCTGATGATTTGGGCGTGGATTCGTTGGATGCAGTAGAACTCCTTATGAAGGCGGAAAAAGCCTTTCAGATTCGCTTGGGAGATGATGTCTTTTCAAAAATCCGGACAGTCGATGATGCGGCGGTAGTCATATCGGAAGCCATTAAAGTTCGCGAGGAGGAAGATAAAAGTCGGCAAGAAATAGAAAGAAAAAGGCAGAAGGCGTTGGAACTGATCAGGGACGCCAGTGAGAAAGAGGAATTGGCGGCAGGTCTTGCGTACGCCAAAAGAACCTGTTTTCCGTATTTCACACACGATGGGCGGAAAGCGGAAGGAAACGACGAAGTCCCGAGAACTGGCCGGGAGGCCTCCCAACTATGGGCGCTTATTCTTTCTTGCGACGCCGAACTTAATGATCTCTCGCTTCGGTGGGAATCGGATGTTCGGTTTAAGAATGGCAGCCACAATATCATTTTTCCGAATGGCGCCATCCAAGACACCCAGGCCGTTAATGATTCGGCCCGAAAGGCTATTTGCGATATTCTTACCTTGACCATCAGCACGCGTTTCCCTAAACTATCTTTTCCTGTAACTTATCGTTCCGGAAAGAATGGAACAAAAACCGAGGCCTTCGACTATACCGGCGTCGTCGGTTTTAACGCAAACGACAATTCAATCTCTTTGATGGGACTATCGGAAAACGTTTTAAGCATCAATCTGGAATCAGGAGCCTTAGTCCGGATCGCCGGACGTCGTGGACAGAAAGCCTATCCCGCCGGACTTGCTGCGTCAAAGGCATATCGGAAGCTTTATCTCTTCTTGTCCGATTTCTTGAATCAATCCCTACGGACCCATTTGGCCGAAAGGCTATCCTATTGCTTCGGGATCACGAAAGCCCCCATCAATCTGGCAACCTATGCCAGCGTGTTAGAATATAACGTGATGGGGGTCAATTACCCCAACCCGACTTATCTCCTAAAGGATGGGCGAGTATTACCTTCTTCCCGAATGATGGATAGTGCATATCATTGCTTGTCCATCATCCAAAAACTGATGCTTCGGAAAAGGGCTTATCGGATGGACGTTCTTTACGGTTCGGAAAGGATGGTTTTCAGTCCCGGCGACATACTCGCCCACTCCGATGAACGAGTTGTCTTACAGGGGGATTTATTCAATCCTCAGTCATTTTCATTCAAGAGCATCGCCGCCTCCTGGAAAACGGGGGCAAACGAATTGTTCGAGGTCAACCCGCAAACCTTGTATAGAATCCACAAGGATGAAGATCCCATCCTCATCGCCGGCAATGATTCCACAACCAAAGCACAAACCGCTCTAAAAAAGCTCCTGGACAAAAGGTTGGCAATTGTTTCCGCCAAATATGTGTAAGAATTTGTTCCGTCTGCCGTATATTCCTAAAAAGGTTTTATTATGGCAAACGAAAAATTCTCCCAATTCTCCGAAACCTTGAAAAAGTTCATCGCGTTTATGTCGGGCCGCATTCTCGAGAAAGTGCGGGACGGGGGCTATGATGAGGAATCGGTCAGGGATATGAACGGTTTCCTTTTTATTAGCGTCATCAAGATGCTGGTGGAAGAAGATAAAAACGACGTGCCCTGGACGACGCCGGAAGAGACGGTGACGGAGTTGATTCAGACGGGGGTATCCAAAGCCCAGATTGTTGCTACGCACAAGCATCTGACGGTGAAGCTTCCCAACGCGGACTATCGGATGTATCGCGGCGTCGCCGGATATCCTTGCGGCACCATCCGAATCACCCACAAGGAGAGCACTGTCCTCCTCCGCGCGGGATACTTGGCCAAGGACCTCGCCCAATTCATTATCTTGCTGGATGCCCAGCTGCCCGAACTTGACAAAGCCGCCACTGATTTATACCGGCAAGTCCAGGAAATCCTGCGGAAGAAACAAGCCGAGGCAAAAGCGCTGGAAATCGCCAAAATCGCCATCGAGTCGCAACTCAGCGCCACGCTGCCCGGCCTGAACATCGCGTGCACATTCACGGTCTCCGATGGCAAAGTCCGTCTGAACCTGACTCGCACCCTCCAGGCAAACCTGACCCTCCCCCTCGAGGAACTCTCCGACTTCCTCTCCAATCCCGAACGGATTGAATCCACCCTCGTGCCCAAGCCCGCCCCTGAGATACGAGAAATAGAGATGTTGAAACCCTGGGAGAGGCCGCGGGTATTTTCGCCGTCAGGGATAAGTTTCATTTAGGGTACGCTATAAGAAAGAAATTGACGTATGACCAGTATATAAAGCAAAACGATATTATATAATGCCGGAAACAGATTCCATTCAGATGCAGGGCGGACTGCTCAGAGTAATGTCCCGTTACAAGCCTTCGAAGATCAAGGCTTACCTCGATACTCGCGTCATTGGTCAGGATGAGGCGAAGAAGACCCTGGCGGTGGCTGTGTATAACCATATGAAGCGATCCGTCCGCCGTTCTCAGGACAAGGATACCCCCATTAAGAAGTCCAACATCATTCTATTAGGCGGAACGGGCTGCGGGAAAACCTTCCTGGCTCAGTGTATCGCCGATTATATGAACGTCCCCTGCTACATCCAGGACTGTACTAAAATCACGGCCAGCGGTTACGTGGGTTCCGATGTAGAAGATTGCATAGGCGGCCTCTTGCGGATGTGCAAGTACGATATCGAGAAAGCGCAGCATGGGATTGTCGTTCTGGATGAGATTGACAAGAATGCCTGCCGGGATGCCGGCAGGTCCATCACGCGGGACGTCAGCGGAGAATGCGTCCAACAGTCTCTCCTGAAAATCGTTGAAGGCGATATCGTCGGAGTCGCTCCTGCAGGTGGCCGCAAGCATCCGGAACAGCCGCTCATCTACGTTGACACGTCGGACATTTTGTTTATTGCGACGGGCGCCTTTACAGGATTGGACACGATCGTCGCCAAACGACTTGGTGCCGGAGGAAAAATCGGCTTTGACTGCATCAGAGAGAATCTTGAAGGACAAAATCTGCTGGACTCCGTGTCGCCGCAGGATCTACGCGAGTTCGGGATGATCCCGGAGTTCATCGGCCGTTTCCCGATCATCTCTCACGTGGAGACATTGGGGCGGGATGAGCTGGTACGCATCCTGAAAGAGCCCAAGGGCGCACTGGTCAACGAGTATAAAGAGTTACTCGAAATGGACGGCATCAATCTCTCCTTTTCGGACGACGCCTTGAGCCGCATCGCTGATGACGCGCTCGAACTGGGTACTGGAGCACGCGGGCTCCGATCCGTCATGGAGTCGTTTATGCGAGACGTGATGTTTGAAGCGCCGGACTTGAAAGACAAGAAAAACAAGAGAATCGTGATCACCAGGGATTTGATCGAGCACTACGGAAAAAGCAACGCAGCATCTAGTAGATATAAGAAAGTATAAAAGCTTGGGCTATTTTTTCGTAAATTTGCCAAAGAGAACATACTTTTTGTCTACACGAAATATAGTTATGAATAACACCCACCGAGAAATCCTTTCCGCATGCTACCAATCCTTGAAGGAGATTCAAGAGAAGCTCAGCAAAGTGATGAGAGAAGAGGAAGAAACCTTTGACAGGCTCCAGAAAGATGATCAAGAAGGGGAAGCCGGGGAAACGCTCGGCTTTGAAATCGACGCCTTCGACAATATCGACTATTTGCTGGGCGAAGTGATTACATTCATCGATGAGAACTTGGGCGATCGCATCCGCTAAGTTTTTCTTTATATGGTAAAATGGGATGCGCAAGCGCATAATACGCTGATTTACAACAAATTAAAAGCAAAACACGGTCCAACTCTTTGTTAGGCCGTGTTATTATAATCGCCTTCAAGTAGAAGGAAGAATGGTTCTATTACTTCTCGGAAACTTCCACTTTAAGACCGGCATTCAATTGGTCGGAAACCTCAGAAAGAATCTTTTTCATTCTTTTCGCATCGAAACTACGATAGACATACCAACCATCTATCTGAGTGGTTCTTCCTGGATCCTTATCGGTTTTTTCTACCAACAAAATCCCACGATCTTGCCTTGCGAAATAACCCGTCCCATTCACCTTTTCCAGGCCTAGACGAGAAAGGGCCGAAATGAAAGAGTCGGTAGGCCTCTCTTCTTGAATGACGCTATCGTCAGGGAAAATAACCTTGAGTTGCAGATAATCCCGAGTTCCTGGTATACCATCTACTGTAAGCCCAGCATTCAGTCGTTCAGAGACTCCGTCGAGAATTCTAGCCATCGTAGAAACATTAAAACTCTTGTAGATGAACCAGCCCCCTATCTGGGCGGTTCGGCCTGGTGCCTCATTGGTTTTCCCTACCAGCAGAATACCGCGTTTGACATTAGCCAAATAACCGGTCTCATTTACCTTTTCCAGCCCTAATCTGCATAGGGCCGAAATAAAGGTATCGGTAGGTTTCTTTTCTTCAATACTAATTCCGTCAGGGAATGTGACTTTGAATTTAGAGCAGTTCTGTGCCATAATGTTTTATTCTAAACCGATACTTCGTTTATACTAATTTATATTTTACTCCCAACAGCGTCTTTTTGACCTCCACTTTGAAATCGATGAAGTCCGAATACGGCAGATGTTCGTCTCCGAGGACTACACCGAGCTGCAGTTTGAAGCGATAAGTTCTGCCGGGAGAGACGTTGAATGCAGGAAAAGGCACCAAAAGCGGAATGTATTTTTTCTGGAATGAATCGGAATCTGGGGTAACTTTCGTAGATGTGGAAAGTTGTCCGTCTTCTGTTCTCAGGAAATCCGGGCAGTTTTCGGCCATAAGTTTGTTGCCATCTTCGGTGAAGAACCATACATTCAAGCTGCCATCTTTACCCGAACCGTGCTTAATATCCAAGTCTACAAATACGCAGAGATCATCTTTATAGGTTTCAAGTTTTACCCTCGTAAACTTCGCAACCATATCACTTCCTGCAGAATAGGTCATGCTGTTCTTATATACAGCACTGATATACTCTCCGGAGTCGGGGCAATACACCTGTATGCTGAAATAGCAGCTCACGTCTTTTCCTTTTATATGAAATTCGTCGTAAGGGAAGAATAACTGCAAATCGTCGAAGTGCGTATTGTCGTAAGCAGGCTTAAAAGGAACTGATGCCGCCACCTGGCCATCAGTCGAGCAATACTGCTGATTGGTGTCTTGGACAGGCTTCCCGTCGGAATAATAAAGCCATGCGCCGCACTTGCAGTCGACACCGTTGCAATGGACGGTGTCCAGGTTTATATGCAGAGTAACGCCCTTCTTGCCGTTAACACTGACGTTATGGTCGGCCTTGACGCTGTTAATCACGGACGTCCGTTTTACGGGGTTAGGCGCAGGTTCCTCCTTCGACTTTTTGGGGGACGGTTTGCTCTGCTTTTCATCGTCGGAACCATTCTCCTTTGTAAGAAGTATCTCTTGCTCTTTCGTATTCAGCGTCACGATGTACCTGCCTTGAGAAGGGATGACAATATTATCCCCGTCTGGAATGGCTTTGAAACTCTTCCCGAGAGCGGATAGCGTACCCCCAAGGTTCTTTTCCCAGGAGCGGTTGCACCGGATCTTGATTGCGTCCCCCTTGGAACAGGAGATCCAGGGGCTGACCCAGACTCCGTCCATTATTTTCGTCATGTCTATGTCTTTGTTCCAGCTGTCGAAGGAACCGATGACGCTCCAGGATTCTTTGGGGGCAGTCTCTTTCTTCTTAGATTCTTTTTTTTTCGGGGCGTTCGTTTTAGGCTTTTGTTTAGTCTTCGGCTTCTCCTCTACTTTTTTGTCATCGTCTTTCACTACAGTCTCTTCGGCCGAGATGGGGAAATAGATCGCCATCGCATCTCCCAGCAATTCCTCATACTTTTTTAAATCAATGAAAGACAAGGCCTGGTTCATGATGTGAATCCTATTGTCGTCGACGCCTTCTGCCGTGATGGCGGTATGGAGGATTCGGAAGAACTCCTTCACTTCTTTCCTACCCGCCTTTTCTTCTGCCAGGGCTCCTATGACCGCGGCCGATCGGTCAAGATCCGGATTCTTGAGAACATGGTAGAAATCATCCTCATTCAAAGGCAGGCTGCCCTTTAGAAGGGCGATGATGGTCTTTTGGGCGCTATCTGAGAACGAACCGTCATTCTTGCAGAGCGCTGCCGTAATGAAATCCCACATAGCCATCCGGTGGTCTCTCCCGGCCATCCATTCGACATGACTCTCGACGTTCATCTCAAAGAAATCCCTGCCGTCAAATTCTCCGGAAGAAATATGAGAGACATTAGCCCATTCTGTCCGCTCATATATGGAAATTTTAGCTGATGGTACTTTGATAGCACGGACTTCAAGGCCGCTTCCGTCCATTTCATGAGGGGAGAATACGGGTGTTGCGAAACGTTTCATCTCGGGGGACTGGTTGGGATTCCCGAGTGCAGGAGGATTGCCCGGGCAGACGATGTCCTTCAACTTCGTGCACCCGTTGAAAGCTCCGTTCTTGATGAGTTCGGTTCCACCCAGATAGACGTATTCCAGGTTCTCGCAGTCCTTAAATGCCTTTTCATCGATGACCTTCATTGTTTGGGGAAGGAACACGTTGTCCAGCCTGCTACATCCTTGGAAAGCTCCTCGCTGGATCAAATAGGTGTCTTCGTGGAAAAGGATGACCTGAAGGGATGGGTGTCCTGCCTTTCCATCGCGGATTTTTCCGTAGCAGAAAGCGCCAAGAGGAATTTCAAGGGAGTCATAGTATGTGATGTTTTCGTCACACCCCTCCTTTCCTTCATAGTCGCCAATGAGGGCGTCGGAGATATCTAGCACCATCAACTCGGGACACTCATCACGGAGAAAACGAAAATCATATGCATTGATTGTACCGATGACCTTGAGGTACCGGAGAGAACCAGGATTAATCCACTTGCGTTCCATATTCTCCTGCAAGAAGCCGGCTGAACTGAGAACCTGTCCGAGACAGGGCAGAGGTTTGAGGAGGTCAGGCGCGTCCGGATACAGGATGGAGTCCCCGTTCTCAGCCTGAAGCCCCTTCATAGAATCGTAGATCTTCGAGACCAAGTTCTCCATAAACTGACCGGCATATGACTTGGGATTACCCTGCCCCTCCTTTTCTACGATCTTCATCAGGGACGGTGAAGCGTGGCTTACCACATCACGGTATGTCTGGCGGATCAGTTTTTCTGCACCACTTCTGTCCATGGCCAGGAAGGCAGCCCGTTTATCCGGGTCGTCGAGCCGAAGCCTTGTAAGGATGTCTGTAAATGTGGCTTCCATCAACCGCTGGGGCATATAGCGGCACTTCCCGGGATGGGCGAAGATGTATTGTGACTCGATTTCTGTCTTTTCTTCGAAATCGGAATCATCTTCGAGGCCGAAAGTCTCGTTCAACTCTTCGATGAAGCTTTGTCCCTTCTCTGAGAAGCTCCCATCTGCTTCGAGTATGGATTTGACATCATCCACGACATCTTTCTTTTCCTCGAGGGATAATCCCTTAAGGACTGCAATAGCTCCGTCCGCCGACCAGTTCTGATTGGCATCGTTCCATTCGCTGTTGTAAACCTGATATTTGTTGTCGGCTATGTCGGCAAGGCGCCCGTCTTTCACTTTGGTACGGCCGTCCAGCGCTGCCGTATACATCAGCAAAGCCGTTTTGGCCGTTCGGATTCGAGCCCCCTCGTCATCGCAGTATCTGAGGAAAAAGTCTTTGTTCTCCAGCAGGTAGCTGGTCAGGGCCATAGGATTCGGAAAATTCAGCTCATCCATAGCTTCCCAGGCCCTTTCCGCCCCAGGTGTGTTACTGGTAAGGATATCGTAGAAATAGTGCAGGTCACGGATTCTCTGAGTGGTGTTTAGGATATCTTCTCTGGTCATGATCTGAAAGGCTATTATTATAATTGATTAATTCTTATAAATCATCCTTGATATAGGAGAAATACTTTCCCCAGTCGCTCTCGGCATAGACATCCTTGTATCCCTCGGGGACATGCAACTCGGCATTCGGGCATTCGAAAACGTTATTCCCGAGCGACGGGGGGATGATGGCGTGACAGTTGACAAAGATGATATTCTTGTCCGATGCGAAGGCTTGGTTTCCGATGGACGTCAATGTGGATGGAAGGTCGACGAACTGGAGTGACGTGCAGATAGCGAATGATACATATCCGATGGTTCGGACTCCTTCGGGGATCTCGATCATAGTGATGTTGTAGGCCCGGGCAAGAGCGTTCCGTCCGATGGCTGTAATACTTTTCGGCAAATGGACAGCCGTCAGAGAAGGCATTCCTTCGTCCACGGGCACCCAGTAGAAGAATGCACCCAAGGGCAGCTCGTTTTCCTTGTAGTCGGACGTGTTGGCGTCGGTTCCGCCGTCACCGTGGTAGGCTTCAATCTTCACATCAGATATGTCGATGAAAGAAAGGTACTTGTAGGTCGATTTCAGGGTGTTGAAGTCACGGGCGTCGAGCAGGCCGGAGACGACGAGCGCCGTTACCTCATCCGGTGCCCAGCCGCTCAGCATACTCCCGAGCGTGCCGGCTTCCGAAGACTCGATAAAGATCGGTTCATACTCGTCAGGCATACTCCCGCGCCCTTCCTCTACCTCTTCCTCTATTTCTTCCTCTAACTCATCCTCTATCTCCTTCTCTTGCGTGTCTGTCCGAGTTAGAGCGGTCTGCGCAGCGCTTCCTTCCAGGGTTGAATCATACTTCAGTCTGTTGTTTCCGAAGAAGAACCACACAAGCCCGCCAATAAGGAGGAGTCCCAGTATGACGAGCCAGCCGCATCCGGATCTCCCCTTAGCGGAGGGCGCTGGAGAAGATGGAGCTTCCCGCTGCGGCTGTACAGTTGCAGAACTGGCCGAAGTGGCCGACTGTTGAACGGAGGGGGGACCCTGTTGAGAAATATTGCTCCGGATTCCGTACTCTTCTGGGTTGAATTCTGTGATGTCGGAAGGCTTGACGCCGAGTTGGGAGAAGAGAGTGCACATAAAGTTTCTCTCTTCGGGTTTGAGGGACCCGTCCTTCTTGAAGATATAGTCGACGGCATGGATAAGCCGGATTCTTTCCCCGTAATTAGCCTCTTTTAGGGCATTAAAGGCGCTATCGAGATTGAATTCCTGGATGATTGCCTTGTAATTGACGTCAGGGATCCGAAACTCGAAAGAGTTCGCTATCTGTCGGATGGCCTGATCTTCCTCCTCTGCCAAATCGCCGTCCACGAACCCGGCGGCGATGAGAAGATAAATTTTAGCTTTCTTGATTCGATTTTGGCTACTGGAAAGGTCGCCTCCGGGAACGGTCATAAACTTCTTGCGAACTTGATCGAACAGATACCATAGCGCAAATGCATTGGTCGGTTCCATCTGGAGGATGAAATCCATCGCCAAGTTACTGTTGATGGATCCGGCCATAAGGAACTCATGAACATCCTTGTACTGGGGATTGCCTGCAGCCTCTTGAAGTATTTCTTCTCTAGTCATAGATTAGTCGGTTGAATCATTGCAAGTTAGTGTTTTTTGAGAAAAAATCCAAGAGGAAGTGGCAACTTACTCATTTACTGTGTTTTAGTGAAAGAGTATCCGTATCTCCCGTTCCAGCGCCGGTGAGTTGTCTCTCGTATCGTCTTTCCGGGAACGATTTCAACGACCTTGCCCGCGGGATCCCGGACGACACGTTTGCGGGTGGTCACGCGGGTGCTTTTGGTTTGCCTGAACCCTCGGGCATAGGTCGGGGCCTCATTATAAGTGTTGTTGATTATGATAGTCTCTTCCTTCCAGTTGCCCTCCACGGGGGTGACCAGATCCTCCCGGATCTGAGCCACCCATCCGTCGCCTTCTTGTCGGAGTATGATGCCCTCGCGGGGAAAGGTAACGGCACCAGTAACGCCGGTGACTCCGCTATAGCCGGAGCCGGTGCTATAGCGGCTATGGGTCGACACCAGGACGTACCCATTGGCGATGTCAGCGATAGCTTCCCGGGGTGTCTTGCCGTACCCATAGGCATACCTGTCCTGTGCTGACACAGATATTGCCACCATAAGAAGGATGGCGGTGCTAATCGCCAAACATCTCTTTCTTGAATGCAGCTCTTTCATCGGCGGTAGCGTTCATCTCATCCAGGATTCTTTCGACATTCTGACGGAAGATGGTCTGGTTCAGTCTCGCTTCGATGCGATAGGTGTACCTCCCGTTCTTGTAGGAATGGGCCGACTTATCACCCTTGTAGGTCACGCCGTGCAGGCGGTTTTGCGAGACGGATTCCGTGAGCGATTCGAAGAGTGTCTTGTTGGCCGTTCCGGTCTGCTTCTGGTAATTGGACGATGCCGTCCTGACCTCGGCCTGAAGCTTCGTGGAGAGGTCGCCCAGGGCGGCCGTCATGGCCATCCCGCGGGCGGTATTCTCGTCGGCGGAGACGCCGACGCCGTAGCCGGTAAGCTCAGCACGCTCGACGGTATACTCGGGTTCCTGCTGTGCGAGTCCATTCTTTGAGGAGCCGCAGCCGTTTGCCGTCATCAGCAGGATGATGACGGCCGGCAAGAGAATATGATGTTGTGCTTTCATACGTTGATACCGAGGCAGTTGCAGTCCCCTTGGAAGAGTTTACGGAGGCTATCAATTTCAATCGCATTGTCCAACAGCGGCTTGATGTCACGCTCGTACCGCCAATTGTCGTAGCTGTAACCACGATGGACAGAACGAGATGTCTGCCAGCTGGCGAAAAGTGGAGCGTCGCTGACAAACACCTTGTAGGACCCGGCGGCGGTCTTTAACACGCAGTTGGAATCAATGCTTTTGTTGGACTGGAGAACCTTTCTCGTGGTCTTGACGATGAAATGTCGACTTGGGTAGCAAAGGTCGAGCAGGATAGCCGGAGCGTTCTTCTTATCAGCGACGGCTTTGAGTTTCTCCTTGTTAGCCTCTCCTGCCGCTTCCCAACCGGTAATGTCCTCGCAACGCTGGATATACAGGCCGGTCTTATTGTATGCGTAGGCGGCGATATTCTGCCAACGAGCTCCGTGGTGTTCGCCAACCCAACCCCTGTCGTAGCAATAAAGGTGGCACATCTCGTGGAGCAGGCAGTTGCGATACTGCTCCTCCGTCCTATCCCAGAACAGGGAAATCTTGATGCCGATACCCCTGCCCCGGCCCCAATAGAACAGACCGAGCTGGCGGCGAGTGTTGTTGAACGAAATCTTTACTTTCGGAAGGGTGTCGGAGAAGACCTGCTTGTTGAACTCGTCAAACCAAGTCTCCATCTGAGTAAGAGTAGGTGTCATTGAAATGCTTTTTACCGTGTTTTTGTGTCCACGATCACGTGATGTACCACCGTGGCCGAGGCTCGGTTGGTGTCCTCTCGTGTAAAGGATCTCTTGGGATTCGCCTGAATCCTGTCGGGCACGCATTCCCGACTTTGCAAATACATATACCGCTTAACCGGCAGATTCTTTCAAATGGATTGACATTTTTCAATCAATCGATCCTCAAGGGCAAAGATATGTATTATTTTTTTTATGTTCCGCTTCCTGGCGCAGGGTGCAATAGAACTCTTCGTATCCGACTGAAAGATTTTGCCCCAGCCGGCGTATATCTATCCGAAAAGACAAACTCAGCAACATGGAAAACGAAAAATTCTCCCAATTGTCCGAAACCTTGAAAAAGCTCACCGCGTATATGTCGAGTAAAATTCTCGAGAAAGTGCGAAACGGGCGCTATGACGAGGAATCCGTCAAGGATATGAGTAGCCTCCTCTTTATGAGCGTCATCAAGATGCTGGTGGAAGACGATATAAATGAAGTGCCCTGGACAACGCCGGAAGAGACGGTGACGGAGCTGATTCAGACGGGCGTGTCCAAAGACCAGATTATTGCTACGCATAAGCATCTTACGGTAAAGCTTCCCAACGCGGACTATCGGATGTATCGCGGCGTCGCCGGATATCCTTGCGGCACTATCAGAATCACCCACAATGAGAGCACTCTCCTCCTCCGCACGGGATACCTGGCCAAGGACCTCGCCCAGTTCATTCTCCTGCTGGATGCCCAACTGCCCGAACTCGACAAAGCCGCCAATGACTTATACCGAAAAGTCCAGGAAATCCTGCGGAAGAAACAAGCCGAGGCAAAAGCGCTGGAAATCGCCAAAATCGCCATCTCGTCCCAGCTCAACGCCACGCTTCTCTGCCTGAACATCGCCGGCACATTTAGCGTCTCCGACGGCAAGGTCCTCCTGAACCTCACCCGCATTCTCAAGGCTGACCTGACCATCCCCCTCGAGGAACTCTCCGACTTCCTCGCCAATCCCGAACGGATTGAAGCCACCCTCGTACCCCAGTCAGCTTCTGAGATACGGGAACGGGAGATGATGAAGCCTTGGGGGCGGCAGTGGGGGTCTCCGCCGTCGAAAATCAGTTTTGTTTAGTATCAGCTAGTATATCGTTCCTATTTATTATTCATCGTTTTCACCGAAACGAAAGATGCTCAGCCAAAAAAGCTATCATCTGATCGTCATTTCTCCAAAATGACAGTCTGGCATAGATGAACACAGTATTATCTTCAGGATCACTAAACATTATTCGTAGTGTAGCGCTTTCCTCATCTGGCACCTGCTTGAGATAATAGTAACCTTCACGGCCACATATCTGACAGGTATGAATCAGGTCTTCGGGATCTGGAGCAAGATATTCTGGAATGACAAAACCACTATTATCCAGATACTCAATTACCTCAGGGAGCATTATGTCCTCACGTATATCAACCGGCGCATAATAATGTGGTATATAGACCTCAAAACTCTCTTTTCCGTCTTTTGCTGAAGCAGATAGATTCTCCGTAAAAACAGTGTCGACATAATCACCATTCTCATCCACACCATCTTCATCTCCTGCTTCGTAACTCATCTCCCAATCCTCGGGAACATCGAAATGAATTCTACTCATAAGTTTTTGTTTTAAAGATAGTTTAATTTTCGTTTATTTTCAAATAAGTGGTCTAGTAATTGGCTCTAGCTCCCGGAAAATGGTATTTCTAAAAGATAAAAAACAGAATATCTGGTGTAAGAAAAACTAAGTTACTCAGTATAAAAAGAAGAATCAATGCTCTTAGAAATAACAACGATATCCAATATGAGAGAACTCAAATGCCCCAAGTGCGGAAACGTCTTTTCCGTAGATGAAGCCGACTACGCTTCCATCGTAAACCAGGTCAAGAACGCAGAATTTAACGACGAGGTGGCTCGTCGTATCGAGGAGCTGCACAAGCAGCAGGAAGCCCAGCAACAAGCTCGAGAGGCGCAGGCCGGCCAGGCCCATCTCAAAGAACTGTCCGAGAAGGACAGGGAGATTGCGGCTCTTAAGGCCACAATCGGCCAAAGCGAACAAGCGCTGGAGAATGCCGTCCTGAAAGAGCGCCAGCGCGCATTAGAAGCAGCACAGGCACAGGAATCCGTGATTGCCGAGCTCCGTACGCAGGCCAAGCTTGCGGCAACTGAGGCCTCGCTTCGTGAGAAAAACATGCAAGCCGAATTCGAGGGCAAGCTTCGATTGGCCAAGTCCGAAGCAGATGCACGCGTGCGCGTCGCCGAAGATGAAGTGGCGCGTCTGAAAGACTTCAAGACGCGCCTGTCCACCAAGATGGTCGGCGAGAGCCTGGAAGCGCACTGCAGCAACATCTTCAATGGTGAACTGCGGCCACTGTTTCCCAACGCCTACTTCGAGAAGGACAACGATGCCTCCGGCGGCAGCAAGGGCGACTTCATCTTCCGCGATTACGACGACGGTATCGAGTACATCTCCATCATGTTCGAGATGAAGAACGAGATGGATGAAACAGCCACCAAGCACAAGAACGAGGACTTCTTCAAGAAACTCGACGCCGACCGTAATGCGAAGGGCTGCGAATATGCCGTGCTCGTGTCGCTTCTGGAGCCCGACAGCGAGCTATACAACGGTGGCATCGTCGATGTATCCTACCGGTATCCGAAGATGTATGTTATCCGCCCGCAGTTCTTCAAGGCGTTAATCACGCTACTGGTAAACGCGGCGAAGAAGACGGTCGACGTCAAGAAAGAGTTAGCCATCGCCCGTCAGCAGAGTTTCGATGTCACGAACTTTGAAAACCGGCTCCAGGATTTCAAAGACGCCTTTGGTCGCAACTATCGCCTGGCCAGCGAGAAGTTCCAGCTCGCTATCGACGAGATTGACAAATCCATCGCCCACCTCCAAAAAATCAAGGACGCGCTCATCGGTTCCGAGAACAATCTCCGCCTGGCCAACGACAAGGCCGATAACCTCACCATCAAGAAACTCACCCGTGGGAACCCCACGATGAAAGCCAAGTTTGAAGAAGCCAGGCAGAGCTCTTCAACTGAAGATTCTGGAGAAACCCCTGAATAAAGCTGGTCCCAACGGATCATTTGATTACGCAGAATTCCCAAGAATCATCCTCGCGTTGCGACGACGTCATCTTTAAGCTGACTGTGTGGTGCTATAAGTCCCTGCAACCCGGGTATCCGGAATTCAAAATTCATGGCCCGAACTAATAGTTCAGCTGTAAAATGATCGAAATGAGGCACCCCCGGAAAGAGGGCTTCAGATACTCCATAATTATAGGGATCATCTTCGGCGAGATCATCCAGAGATAACAGATTTGCAGCTTGAAAGAGTCTTCGTCAACGACTACTCCGACGACAGCTACATCACACTTGACGGAACGATACCCGAAGGCCAGAACACGTATATGTCCTCGCACGCCCACCCCAGTGTGAAATGGTTTTCCCGGCAAGGATGAAAATCCCCGATAAGGTGCGAAAACGACTGGAGGATTATCTCCGGAGAGTGGAGGAAGAGAACTGATTTTTACTAACCTTGTAGAAAGTCTGTTTGTACATCATGTATATTATTTCCTAAATATGATTAGCAAGAATCCCGTTTTTTTTCTATCTTTAAAGTGTAAATTATTAATAGTCAACCCATGGGAAAGTATTTTACTAAATCGGCCTTCAAGCAGGCTCTCTTCTGCCCAGTTTCGTTGTATTATTACTACGACCGCGAGCATTATGCCAACCAGATGAACGAGGACGATTTCCTTCAGGCCCTTGCCGACGGAGGAAACCAGGTCGGCGACCTTGCGAAGGTCTATTATGATGTCCACGCTGATGCGGACATCAATACCCTTGACTACGACAAGTCACTGGAAATCACATCCCACCTATTTAAGCGCGATGAAGTGAATATCGCCGAGGCTGCTTTCTGCTGGCATAACTGCTTCATTCGCGCCGATATCATCGAGAAGAAGGGAAACTATATCCATCTGATCGAGGTCAAGGCCAAATCCTGGAATGAGAACGAAGATAGTTTTGTCGGGATTCGGGACAGGAACCGGGTAAATAGCAAGATTCAGGAGTACGTTTACGACGTTGCTTTCCAGAAATATATCATACAGAAAGCACTTGGGCCCGGATTCACGGTCAAGGCGTCATTGATGATGGCGGACAAGACCGTCAAGGCAGAGACTGACGGCATCAACCAGTATTTCCGCGTGGTGAAAGACGGAGACCGCGCCACCATTGTACGCGAGCCCGGTGCTGATGCCTTGCGTGATTCGACCTGGGTTCTCAAACCTTTCGACGTTGATGAACTCTGTGACCGGATCATCGCCGGGACGACTTCGGAACAGATGGACTTGATGGGATGCCAGTTCGAGGTATTCGTGGATAAGATGTCCCGTCAGTACGTTAACCACGAACGTCACTTCTGCCCGGTCTCTGAGCGTTGTTTCAAGTGTCCTTTCTATTCCAACGAGAAGACTCCCGGAATGCTGGACGGCAAGCGGGAATGCTGGAAGGCGGTTGCTGGTTTCTCCGACGAGGATTTCTTCCGCCCCTCTGTTGGCGATCTTTGGTGCGGGGATGGAGGGCAGCCTTTGAAGAAAAAGTTGATGAAAGCTGGGAAGCGTTTCCTAGCTCAAGTTTCTTCTGATGACATACGTCCTCAGAATACAAAGGGAACTGTCAAGAAGGGGTTGTCTGCATTTGACCGGCGACTTCTCCAGATTGGCCTCGCCACCGGCAATGAAGAGCTTCTGGCCCCTTTCAAGGCCAATCTCCACGACGGTGTCTACCTGGACATCCCCGGGCTTTTGGCTGAGATGAAAACCGCAGAGAACCATTGGAGGTATCCGTTTCACATGATCGACTTCGAAACGACAGCAGTCGCCCTCCCCTTCTATATAGGGATGAAGCCCTATGAGCAGGTTGCCTTCCAGTTCTCTCACCATATCATTCATAAAGATGGGAGGATAGAACACCTGGGGCAGTACATCAATGACAAGAAGCACTTTTTCCCGAATTTCGAGTTCATCAAGCGGTTGAAGGATGTTCTGGACAAGGATAACGGTACCATCTTCCGTTATGCTGACCATGAGAACACCGTCCTTCGTGCGATTCGCGCGCAACTGGCACAAAGCGATGAGTCAAGAAAGGAAGAGCTTATCTCTTTCATTGACGATATAACCCACTCCACCGATAAGGAGGCAAAAGCCGGTAACGAACATGTGGGCAAACGGGATATGGTTGACCTCTGTAGGATTGTCAAGCAGTACTACTACCACCCCGACATGAAGGGCAGCAACTCTATTAAGGTGGTGTTACCGGCCATCTTAAATTCCAGCAAGGCTATCCAGGAGAAGTATTCCCGGCCAATCTACGGGACCGTTATCAAAAGCGAAAACTTCACTGACTCGCCCAAGGCTTGGATTAGTTTCGGGCCCGATGGAAAGGTGGATAATCCATACAAGCATCTGGATACAATTGCTTCCTTCCTGGAGGTAACGCCGGAGGAACTGGAACGTTTCGATACCGCCCAACAACTGGATGAGTCTATCGCCAACGGTGGAGCCGCACTCGCAGCTTATACGAAACTCCAGTTCAGCGATGCTGAATGTACCAAGGCCCTAAAGGAAGCCCTGCACCGCTATTGCGAACTGGACACCATGTCTATGGTCTTCATTTGGGAGTACTTCCACGAAATGACGGGGGCATAGATCTGTTTCCGTCATCCTTATCGCATCCGCTCTCGGTCCCTATCTACCCAATGTCACTGTGTACGTTGGATCGCTAAACAGTTTCTTAGAATAGGTTATTGAGAACTTTTTATTCAAGGACTTGAGTTCTTTCGCTTCACCCCTGCTCATATCAAAAACTATTACTCTTGCTAAAATAGGCCAGGTCCCTTTTGAATCATGATTACAGAGGAGATAATAAGGAACTTCAAAACGCCAGTCATTGCAAACCACATCATTGAACTGAGCCGTCTGACTTGTTCCTACCACAAGCGCCCCATTAACATTTAGTTCTTGAGGATCTGTCTTGAATACAATAACGCCTTCCGGGAAGAAGGTTCAATTTGATTTCACTATGATGCTACAGGGAGGGAAATGTTTTCAACGCGAGCTCCCTGCCGCCTCTTCGCCCGCCATTGAAGGTGAGACCGAAGTGCTGGTTGAATGCAATGACTGCCTGGTTGCAGCGGAGCGGCTGGTAAAAGAAAGGTATAATCCGGTTCTCCTCAACTTTGCCAGCGTCGGCATCCTGGCGGCGGTGTTGAGACAGGCGCACGCGCCCAAGAGGAGACAATCTGCAGAAGGAGCACCTTAACGAGGTCCATCTACTCATTCGATGCCGCGTATGCTCACAAATACGGATACGCCCTCCAGCCCGGAGAGCATTATCCCATCGTCTCGCAGTTCAGTGCCATCTACTCCCCCGGCGTCACTGTTTTTCGCGAAGGCATCGATTGCCTCTTGATGGAAAACCCGTACAATGTGGCCGTGGTCACTTGTGCGGCTTTGAACCTGGGCGGGAAGTATCCAATCCGACTGACCGCTGACGGCCATATGCCGCAAGCCGCCATCGATATAACCCGGAACAAGATCCGGACGGTCTTCCGCATCGGGCTGAACTATGGCCACGATTCTCTTGTCCTGGGCGCTTTCGGCTGCGGAGCATTCCACAACCCGCCGGCAGAGATCGCACGAATCTTCCATGAAGTGATGGAGGAGCCCGAGTTCAAAAACAAGTACAGACTCATCACCTTCTCAATTATCGAGGACCATAATTCAAATAACGCCAATTTAAATGCCTTCAAGGCGGAATTCCGCTAACCACCTATGCTTACCGACTCATCCGTTGATCAAATTTTCGAGAACACCTGGAAAATATTTACAGAGAGCAAGACTACTCGTAAACAAGACCTCATCAAGGATTATTTAGAAGCCCTAGACAAAGAAGCCGCCCAAAGACCCGACCGTACTTTGCCCAGGATGGAGGCCTTCATTGATGCAGCGAGGACTCGATTAGGAGAGAGTGCCATCGGATTAACCGAAAAAGGATTCGCCGCCGTTCTGCCCGACATCAGTTTTTACCTGGTTGCCGCGCGCCCGGATTGGTTTGTCCTCAAATCGACGAATGGGAGTTTTTCAACGATTGTCACCGTTATGGAACCTCAGCAGGCCGCCATTCTGATGGATGCCGCGGGGCATATAATGGAAAAGGCGGGAAAACGATGGGATGCATACCTTGAGCAGCGGAAAGAGGAAGAGCGGATCCGGGAAATCGAGTACAGATATGGCAGAGAAAAGAGCGACTTGTTAGACCGTTTCGCGAAAGCCTTGGCTGATGGAGAGGACACAATTCAGTTCGCTGGAGATTTCAGAAAGATGATTGTTGCGGAAGCTGATGAAAGAGGCACTCCCCTCTCCGATTCGGAAGTGGAATCATCGACGGCCTCGTTCCTGGGCGAGGGGCAAAAAGCAATGAAGGCCCTCATCAAGCGGCGCGAAGCGGCCGAAAAAGCCCGGGTTAAACGCAATGAAAAAAAGCAAGAGGAGGAACTGCGCTATCAACGCGAATTGCAGCACCTTATCGACACAGTAGGCATGGCGCCCAAAATCACGCGCCGAACTCCTTACATCGGGGTGTATTTCCTCGAGTATTCTTTCCCCCTCTCAAACGGCCAGACCATCTCCATAAAAGATTCCTTCAAGAATCCTTCCCGCGTAGAGCAGTTCGCCACCACTTTTATGCGCGAACTGCAAACGATAATACCCTATCTTTCCACAAAAGTCCAAGTCACACAAGAGCGCTGGGCATCCACTCCCGCCATGCTCAAGTATTATAGGGAAACGGCACTTAAAGCCCTCCCCACCGATTCCCCTTTCAAAAGCTTGGTCGAGAGCGACGAAATACCAAAAAACACAGTCTCCTACCACGTCAACCAACGCTCCTTCACTTGCCAGTACTACTTCCTGCAGGGCAAAAAACGCGGCCTACGCCTCTCGCTTCCTCTTTCCCTTACCACTGAGCAGATTGAAGACTTCAAGAATCATTTCAAGGCACTCATTCGCTTCGACAAATCGATGCGCCGTTGGCGCGAACCGCTCGATTATGCGTTTGATGTGCCGGAGAAAAAGTGAGGATTGTCTGGGATTGGTTCACAGTCGATTGGGGCCTTTTCGTCCTTTATTATGCCTATTAAAAAACGGAGATTATAACTATCTTTATACTCCGGCCTGTTGAAGGGATCCTTTTTTACATAATCGATGGCCTCATAAATTGGAGGCACAACAAATTGCCTGGAATTCATATTGAAAAGTCCAGTCAAACCGTCTTGTTTCCATATTTGGAGCAGATTACCGGTTCCATACGGCTCATATCTGGAAACCCCAGCAATTATTACCCGTGGAGCATTTCCTTCCTCAAATGATAAAAAATCTTTTATTGAACTTGTTTTATTTGCAGAAATCACAAAGGCTTCAGGCCGTGTTCCTATTTTTTCAAATCCCCAATAATTGGATGGAATGGAACATGCCTCCTTTCCAGATTTATCCAAGCATCTCCAAACTTCTTTATATCGGATTAGAAAACGATCTTTAGATACAATGATTATCGGGTCACGCGGCGTAGCGAATATCAATATCAGATTCCACGACGTATCGTATAAGAAATAATAGTCACCCCGCTTAATCATATGATTTGGTGCAAAGAACGAATCGGCATCCGATTCCTCTATCACCGCCCAGGGCCCCTTTTCTTTTATCAGAAAGTTTTTACCATACCCTTTCCCGTCGGGATTGGAAGACAGCCATGCCTCCGCTTCTTTCATCCATTCGAAGGCCTGATCCTCACTCAAAGGATCTCCTGTCTTCGCTTTTACCCAACCCCAGATATTCGGAGTCGGCAACAAGGAAAGAGCCAGCCTGTACGGATCCGGCTGGGAGGAGATGAAAGACTTTACTTTCTTAACGCTATCATAAGGGATCACCTTTTTCTTTGCGGCCATCATAAACACACGGCACGTAATTATGTTGGCCATCGATTCCTCTCTGACATGGTAGAAACTCATTGATTTCCTCCCAACCATTGCCTGATTCATAAAAGGATGAACATACTGTCTATAGGTGTCAGAATGATTACGGCAATCCCGACCATTCCAGTCATAATTCCCAGGATCCATAAACGCATGGGACAGTTCATGAATAAGTGTTTTTGCCGCAAGAAGATCAGTATCCATGCCATTGTTTTTCGCATTTTCCCTGATTTCCTTTGGGAACAAGACAATAAAGGGAGGATCACATTTTGAATGGTATTCCCCCAGAGGTTCCATCGCAGAGTCCTCAAAATAATCCCGTAGAATAATATCTATCCGAGACAAAAGAGATAGCATAATCTGCGATATATACCTGATATCTGAGAGCATCCTCTCCGGATAATCATACAAATGAAATTTAGCATAATGGGGCGGATATTGAAAAACATACTCGCCCAACTTGCCGTTTCCGCCCTCTTTATCGATTAATTGCTCCCGTAAGGGATTGTCGAATGAGAGACACTTTTCGGCAAGAATCACAAATCGATCTGACAGCGGCTCAGATGAGCTTTCATTAATCGTACGAAAAAAGGTATCCATAAACTTAAGGGATTTTCCGGTTTATCCTAGGCCAAGTCCAACTAATGGAACTTCAAATACTAGATATCAAAAATACGACAAAAAAGTTTATCCCACAACGTCTTTTAAGCGGTCGCGAAGATCCTCGGAATCGTGTACGCCTTACCCCTCTCTCCCGAGAGAGCTGCGCAGATCGCCCAGCGCGCCGGCCACTTCATCACCGACGACTCGCCCCCCGCCGCGAAATGGGTCGCGCCAGTGATGAATTGAGGAATAGCTTAGAGAAGGCAAATATTTAACTAACTTTGTAAAACCTCATTCAAAGAAATATGGCATACCGACCTTACGACCCCGCCATTGCGATGCGGAAGCAGAAGAACGCGGAGATCTTCCGCGAGACTGCACGATACATTAAAGCCGGAGGATATACGACTCCTTCCGGAAGGCAGATACAGTTTGACTTTACCGAGATGCTCCAGAAAGGGAGATGTTTCCAGAGAGAACTCCCAGCCGTCACCGCGCCTACCATCGAGGGAGGAACCCGCGTGCTGGTTGAAGGCAACGACTGCCTTGTCGCGGCGGAGCGGCTGGTGAAAGAAGGGTATAACCCGGTTCTCCTCAACTTTGCCAGCGCCGGGCATCCCGGAGGTGGTGTTGAGACAGGGGCGCGCGCCCAAGAGGAGACAATCTGCAGAAGGAGCACCTTGACGAGGTCCATCTACTCGTTCGACGCCAGGTACGCTCATTTTTACGGACAATCCCTGACGTCGGCCGAGCATTATCCCATCGTTTCGGAATTCAGCGCGGTCTACTCCACGGGCGTTACCGTATTTCGTGAAGGCATCGATTGCCTCTTGATGGAAAACCCGTACAATGTGGCCGTAGTCAGCTGCGCGGCATTAAACCTGAACGGGAAGTATCCCATCAAGTTGACGCCCGACGGCCATCTGCCTCAGGAGGCAATAGATATAACCCAGAACAAGATCCGGACGGTCTTCCGCATCGGGCTGAACTATGGCCACGATTCTCTTGTCCTGGGCGCTTTCGGTTGCGGAGCGTTCCGCAATCCCCCGGCAGAGATCGCGCGACTCTTCCATGAGGTGATGGAGGAGCCCGAGTTCAAAAACAAGTACAAGCTCATCACTTTCTCGATCATTGAGGACCATAATTCTAATAACGCTAATTTGAATGCCTTCAGGGAGGAATTCGGGTTTGCAGAATAGTAATTGTCATGAATCAACAGGGTTTTGAAGAATACACTTATTTCGCATACGGACGTGAGACAGGCACGGCCGGTAGCTATATTAATGCCATCCGCATTCTGGACAGAATATTTGCGATAAAGGATGTCTTCAATCTTCAAGGCAAATCACTCACAGAAATTGACGACGAATACCTATTGCAAAAAATTACTGATTTCGTCGTTTCCGAAGAGAGGAAGTTCAAGTCAGGAGCAGAAAGCATTTTTGAATATGGTCTGAATACTCAGAAGAGTTATCCTCGCGGTGGGTTCTGTTCAGCCGCGATGAAGCATCTCCAAAGATACCAGACATTTCGGCCTCAAGAGATTGAAGCCAATTCTATCGTCGACAGATTGAGCAGCGGGAAAGATGTCTCTCATAATCTCTTGGAGCATTTTGACATTACAAAAGAAGGGAAAGATCAGGTTAGCAGAACAAAAGTGCGTATCGGACAGACCTACTATCGAAAGATGATCGTAACATTATACGGTGGTAAATGCTGCATAACCGGGCTCGATGTGCCGAAACTATTGAGGGCGAGTCATATAATCCCCTGGTCGAAAGATAAGGAAAACCGAATGAATCCCGAGAATGGATTGTGTCTTAGCGGCACTTATGACCTTGCCTTTGATCAGCATTTGATATCATTTGACGAAGATTACAAAATGATCGTTGGCAATGAGATTAGCGATCATTTTACAACCACTGTCACACGTAACTATTTCAAGAAATTCGTTGGAAAAAAGATTGTTTTTCCCTCAAAGTTCCTTCCAAGTCAAGTATTTCTACAAACGCATAGAGAGTTGTTAAGATAGTCGTCCACAGATTGGGGCTGGTCATATCTCCCCATTTGAATGACGAACGGCCAAACCGATGGCCTTGCCCAAAAGCGGAGGGACGGCATTGCCAATCTGGACTAATTGCTTGTTTTTCGGTCCTTCAAAGATAAAATCGTCTGGGAAAGACTGCAAACGAGCCATCTCCCTTGCGGTAAGAACCCGAGGCAATTTCGGATGGACATTCACGCCACCGTGATTTTCCTTGATCGTGCACGATGCTTCATTCCAAGGGCATTTCTTCCATGCATCAGAATATCCCTTATACAGGCTCTGCCCTTCAGGGCAAGCCAACATTCTTGCCTGCATTTCCGGAGTGTGCTTTGTCGGGACGTGGTTAAAGGCAATATCCTCAGGATGATTCATCAGGTCGCCGATAGCTTGACCGGTTGTAATGTATTCATCTGGGCTGAGCATCGGCTGAGGATGATAATTCCGTTTGCCCAATCGATTACCAATGAATATGACACGTTCTCTTTTCTGCGGCACTGAATAATCCGCCGCGCAAAGAGTAGTGACATTCATCTCGTAGCCAATATGACGAAAATCCGAAATGATTTTCTGTTCAACCATACCACCAAGCATTGATCGCAAACCCTTGACATTCTCACAAACGACAAAATCCGGTTCAAGGTGTTTGACGATCTCCAAAAGCTCTTTATACAGGGAATTCCTGGGATCATCTACGATCCTGTTCCCTGCCATACTGAAACCCTGACATGGGAAGCCCCCAGCAACAACACTTAGATGTCGACCGTGTAACTGTTCTTCCACCACCTCATAAAAGTGTTGCTTTACGTCTTTTTGTGTTATGTCTCCGTTGACAAATGGATGATCAAAATTCCTCGCATACGTCATACCGGCTTCCTTAAACCAGTCCAATCCGCAAATACCCTGGATCCCTGCCATTTCCAGTCCCTTGGACAGTCCTCCAGCCCCACAGAAACAGTCAACGAATGTCATCTCGGATTTGGGCGGTATTTCCCAGAAATCTTTGATATCATACCAATTTACGATGTCAGACTTTGGAGAATGGCGCACAGTTATGTCCTCATCAACAACGTTCCCGAACAGGTCGTAATTGACCACAGGCTTCTTGCCAGCCTGATGATTGATAAAATATTGTAGAGCGCCTTTGGGGATGCGATAATTGGAGCCAATTTTCACGGCTCCAAGTTGACCACTCGCGATATAGCGACGTATTGACTTCTGAGAAAGGCTGAGGTGCTCAGCGATTTCCGCAATTGAATAATAATCTTTTTCCTCCATATAGCCTCAATAGTTGTCCATAATTGTCCACGATTGTCCAATCGCTATGTAAAGATATGAATCTTTTCTCAAACTATCAAGGCTTCGAGGTTCTATTGTTCAATTAAACAGATTTGGACACGAAATCCTTGTACTTCGATATCAAAAAAGTTGGAAGTATCTTTCAAACTATCAAGAAGATATCTAACAGTACCCATCGGATCATCACGCCACTTATCCTGATCATTGACGATATAATACATCCTATTGAGTCCCCAATTATGCTTGCATCCTTCGGCCATCTTCCTCACTCTTTCCGAATCTGCACCCTCATAAAGCTCACTGGCCAAAGCTTTCTTTTCATCAATTGACATCTGACCAGCGCACGCCTTCCATTTATCCGGATGAGATGTTATCTTTAGATCATATGGGACATCCTCGAAGACAAAATCGGTGACACTCTTGTTCCCGATGGGCGGTATGGTTGTTTGAAACTCCTTAATGATGGAAGTTTCACAAATATCGTGAGTGGCAACCATAAAGTACTCATGTTTTACGATGTCTGATCCCAATGACAAGTACTCCTTCAATGATATCCGACCTTCACAACAATCTCTCACTTTATCTTGAAAAGACAAATGAAGCATAGAAGGTCTCGCACCTCTCCAATCGTGTCCATCAAGAAGACCAGATTGCAGATTCGTTACGTGTCGATCAATGTTACAAGGCGTCCAGGCACGTCGGAATTCAGTGCAAATCTCGTCTACCGAAATAGCATCTGGGGTTTTCTCATAAGCGAGTGCAAGTTTTTTATAAGTATAAGATTTAGGGGCCTTTACCCCGTGCTGAATGAGAAATGGACGAATTACATCCATATTGGACATAAACTGAATACAATGCGAAATAAGATCAGTTTGATGTTGATTATTCGACATAACTAATTATTAATAATTTGTTGTAGGTCCTGATCGAGGCCGGCTATCTTGTAATCCACTTGGTTTCTACGCGTCTCCACCAAGAAAATTACACTGGCGGTGCACCCTTTATATGTACAGAACTGGATATCCTTGATAATCTTTACAAACTTGGAATAGACAAAATTCTTTGTGCCCCAAGCACATCTCAGAATCAACTCTCTTTCTGGAGAGACCAAAGAATGATGAACGACAAACAATCTATTCTGCATATCGTAACGAACTCCCCTGCTCTGCCTGTCGTAATAAAACTTTATTATTTCAGAAGGGTCTTCAATGACCGCATCATAATTATCAACGAAGGTACGAGGAATGACTGTCCCCTTGACATCGAATAGAAACTTCCCGTTGATCCTGATATCCCATTCTTTATCCAATCGTTCCGGATTGTGCTCGACACCAGGATTTTTGTAAAAGAGGTACTCGTCACAATCAGCGCATCTTAACAGATACCATCTACGACGATAGTAGTTCTTGTGATCTGCATCAAAAAGTGAAATGCAAGACTCCAGTTCGTCAAGAGTCCTTACATCAAAGATGTTGCAATATCTCTTCAGCTCCGAATCATAGCGATTGTTTTGGATATGGCCCCATTTAAGGGGGATTTGTGGTGCGACCCTCCTTAAATCAGAGGAAAGGATCTCAAATTCAGTCTTTTCCATCTTTTTGGAGCTGTTCATTAATCCCTTCCTTCCACTTAACGCCATCATACCAGCCACAACCAACGCAAATACCCTTATAATGCTCATCGCCCTCATACCAGAAACTAATCCCCAGGAAAGGAGGGCGGATGTCATTTAACTTACAGTAGCAGCACATACGGTCCTTCAGCAAGTTGTGTTCTCGAGTCAGCAACTGGAAGTGCTCCTTTACCTCACTGTCGGTTAATTTCGAGGCATCAACATCTGATACGAGTCTGGTCCAGGGAATCTTGTGATCAATCTCCGGAGTTGACGTTATTGATGCCCCAGAGAAGGCATCTGTCATATCTAAAATCCTTAAAATGCGAGCCCTAGTCTTTGGATCAATATTGATTCTTTGTTTTTCTTGGAACTCGGGCTCAGGCGAAAGTAGTTTGTAATGAGTCCGCTTGGTCCCACAGACGGGACAGATCATATTTTTTGCCCAGCGACCAGGGGATACCTCCTCAAACCAGTAACCTAGTTTTTTTATTTCCCTAAAAGTAGCGGCAGGTTGTCCGCTGTTTGATGCACAATAGGCGCACGTCCAACTGCCAAGATTCGCCTTACAAGCCTTGAGCAAATCATCGGTCTTGCTCATAGCAATAATTAATAAATCACAACCTATTCCGAGAAAAACGGCATATTTCCGCCATTTTCGGATAGAAGGATAAAAAAATGATTATTTGTTTGCTTTCTTCTTTTGCAAATATAACTTTTTTCCGTATGAAATCATACTAGTCCCAATGATTCCATACGATTATATCGTACCTTTGCAAATAGAAACACTCCCTTATGAAAAGCCTGGCCGGAAATCAAACTGCCGATTCTTATAGGATGTCGCGCATTCGATCCGTCTCCACCAAGCCGGAAATCCTGCTACGAAAATCTCTCTGGCAACGAGGATTCCGATACAGGATGAACGTCAAAAAGCTCCCCGGTTCTCCCGACGTCATCTTACCAAAATACAAGACGGCCATCTTCGTCCACGGCTGTTTCTGGCACGGACACAAAGGCTGCAAGAATTACACAGTTCCCAAGACGAACACGGATTTTTGGATCGCCAAAATCGCTAGAAACCAGGAACGCGACCAGGAAGTCTGGCGTCAGCTTGAAGCCCTGGGCTGGGCAGTGATAATCGTATGGGAATGTCAGCTGAAGAAATCAGCCTTGAACGAGACCGTCGACCACGTTGAGGATGGCATCAAGAAGAATGGCAAAAGCCTGCAACGCACCAAGGATGAAAGGAAGAAGACAATAGAAGGCTACCAGAAGGAACGAAAAGTACAGAGGAATAGAAGAAACCTTTAAAAACGAAAAACCACAGAAGATGGGCATCAACTGTGGTTTTTTCTATTGTCTTACTACAGACAAAGGGATGATTCCGTATTATATTATAGTTTTATAGTATAATATCATCACTTCCATCAGAGGCGCTTGGTTGAGGCGTGTTAGTAGGTGAACTCTTTTTGCGCTTAATACGACTTATAATTTGTTCTCCCGACCTAGTCAGCGCTGACACCTGCTCATCACGATCTTCTGATAACTCAGATCGTAACAACTTAAAAGTATTGAACATTCTTAACGAGGAATAGGGTTCGTTAATCGCGCCATACACTATTTCCTTTTTCCATAATGGATGATAGATAACTGTACACATCCCATCATTTATCCAATATCCAAATTTTGCTCTATTCAAGTCTAAATGACATTTATTGGCACATGCCGAGACAATGCTATCCCAATCAGCAAATTCATCATAACGATGCCGCTTCTCCTTATCAAAACCGAAATCATATGTCTCGTCTATCATTAAGCGCAATAGGCCAACCCCCAGACGCCAGTCAAGAATATGGTGGTAACCACGATTAGCATATGTCATCAAACACCGCTGACAAGCCGTCAGACAATTTCGACGATGCTCATTAGAAATGAGCGATTGCATAAAACTCTCTTCTTTTGTTGTCTTTATCGGATCAAATGAGTCAAAGGATACAATACGTCTTATTAGTTCCTCTAACCGGCCCTCTTCATAAAGATAACTGACGATACCCGCACCGTTGGGTAAAGCGTCACTCAAATAAATGGAGGGATACTCGTGACTATCGTCGATTTTTTCACAAATCTCTATTTCATCGGGCTGAACATCAAGTTTATCTGCCAATGCTCTCTGAAGGAGGAATGCTGCCGAAAAGAACGCCGCCCGAATGGCCGACTTATTCCCGGTTCTGAGAGAAAGATTTAATGTATCAGGATAATGCTTAAGCTCTATCTTGATCATTTCAGTAACCTTTTTTGATCCCAAGGCTATGCCTATTCCTTGTTCGACAGGAGCAACATCTGTCCTACCATTATTATTTCTCCTTGAGAAAAACATAAAGTTCGCCAATTCTCCATACGGAGGATCCACATGAACGCCATAGGATCCAGTATAAAACCGATTATTATTAATATTGATATGCCATACTGTTGGATCCTCATTCAATCCTAATTCATATGCAGAAATGTCAACATTCCGAATACTCTTCTTGTTTAACGTCCCGGCTTGAGAGCCATTATCGCCGGCAAAGACCAAACTCTGGGAAAAACTGCTTCCTCGATCATTATTCTCTACCGGAGTACCCGTGTTGTTTCTGATATCCAACGAGCGATATGCCTGTGGAACCACCAATAATTTCTGATTGGGTGATAAGACAATCTGTTCCACGGGTGTATCAAAGGGCGCCTCAGACACCTCCTTTATACCATTATCTGATTCTCCAATGTTTTTAAAAAAAGTTAAAACGTATCTGTCGGAAAGAGCATCCCCAGCTGGATCGTAAAAGTTTATCTGGCCATTATCATCAACATCTTCTTTTATGGGAATCGTTAAACCCTCCACCCTGTATCGGCCTTTGTCTTTCGTCTTTTCGGAACCAGGTGCAAACTCGGTAATTGCCATCTCGCTAGAGCGGTCTACACTCTTCACCTTTCCAAAAGCAAAATTGAATCCATGGTAAAAACTTCTAGAATCAGAAGGCAAACCATACATAGGCAAAAATCCAGACTCAGACAGATACTGGGCCAGACCTGTCCCCAAATATGTGGTTTTGGACACGGCATAGTCAATTTGGTCAACCATATTATTTTCAATCCAATCTATGACTAGATCAATGTCATCCCCAATTTGCCCCTTTCCATTAAACTGATCAAAGTATCTATGCACAATATCCTCTATTGTCTGACTATTATTCCGAATCCAATTCTCAAGAATGGTTTTGTTGTTATCCCACTCATAGACGAACCCAAACTCACCAGCAGTGTCTCGCAAATCGTATCGGTAATGCAGATTAAGGAAAGCCTTATGCAAAACTTCTTTGACGACCACGCGTTTCATTATCGCCTGTTTCATCTTCAAGCTGCCATCGGTCTCTCGATAGGGAGCTAAAGAAAGAGTCGGTGTGGCGGGAATGCCACCGACCATTTCATCCGTTGCCTTATCATAATAATAAACGTCATGGCTTCTTCCTCTACAGAAGGTAAACGCCGTAGAAAAGGCCTGGCCGCGTCGACCAACACGCCCGACCCGTTGTTGATAATTATATCTTGTCGGCGGCATATTGCCCTGAAACACCGCCTGCAAGCTACCGATATCAACGCCAACCTCCATAGTCGTTGTCACACAAAGCATATCAATGGGAAGAGTTTTCTCGAGGCCCAATTTTTCGGGGTCCATTTTATCCACCAATATCAAATCCTTAAACTCCCTCAATCGAGATTGAATGTCATCGGTTTGACCAGATAATTCTTCCGTATGCAAACGCCTGGGTGTTTTCTTTTCTTTCAGTATATCAAACGAGATATAATGCTTATGCAGTTCCTCCACAATGACCGTTTCACCAGGATCCAATTCCTTCATACAACTAGTATTTGTGCAGAAGCCAAAACCCATATTGGGATGCACCCTGCCACATTTGGGGCACTTGAGATACCTGTCTTTTGTCATTTTTGCAAAAAACAACTTATCAAGCTCAAGAGATAAAACAGGATCCGTACAATGTACTCTTAAATACTGCACCAACCGATCACCCAGTATCTCGGCCTCACAAGTATGATAATCCTGGCATATCTTCTTAATGGGCTTGCGAAGAGCCCCATTAAGTGAAGCATAGTCTGTCGCAACATTACCTCCCGCATTATTAAGGTGTTCATTGTTGGGGTAGAAATAATTGTCGCCCAGAACACGAATATATGCATCGACAAACTCAAACACATCGATATGACTTGGCAGGACTTCTCGAAGCTTTTTGTATTCACGTGATTCCTTGATACTATCGTGATGTGGCCCACAAATATAACCAATACCCGCATCAAGCACGCTTACCCCCATATACTTTCCGAATGAGTTGGCGAAAACGGCATTTTCCAATTGTTTTCTTATCTGAACGGCATAAGTATTATCCCTGAAGTGTGGATTAGAGACTAATTGAAATGAAGAGAAATCATATGCTGTGCTCCAATGAAAAACGCCATTTGTATTATCCCTATAATACCACTGATACTTATACGCCTCGCCTGCCGGATTAATACCTCTCTCCAATAACTTCCTAACAAGAACCCCATCAAATCCATTACCAATTAAAATAGACAATGGTGCATTATCCTGGTTATAGCGAGACAGCTCACTATAATCATTCTCTTCAATAGCATCAAAAATATCAATAATAATAGTATTGATGTCAGGTCGAGGCCACCTGCTCCTGACTTCTTCGCGAATATCTTTTTTCCGCCGACCTTCTTGTAAGCTGCCTTTTATGAATTCGACGATGTCGTTTATTCCGACTTCGTTCACACAGTCCACAAAAAGCATTCTCACCATATCACGATACTGTTCCTTTTCAATCCCGAGCGCCTGTTTCGCAGCATCCTCACGACTATCTGAAAACCCAATTAACTTCGCCGAATTCTCATCAAGCTGATACAAAAGTTCTTTACTCAAGATTTGGGTGCTCCGGTCAATACCTGTTCTGAAACTACGTATTGGTGAATTGGTGAATTTACGCCTGGTGAAATCTTGCAAACAACTCGGACAAGTACAAGGCGCGGCATAAATCCGAGTTGACCTCGATTCATCTATCTCCGTATTAGTATTATGTGCAACTACCCTATATAAAAAACCTTGAATGCCTCGTTCTCTGATCGAATCCTTTAGAGAACCGGTAGTTGAAGTGATGGCGTTTTCTCTAGGAGTAAACTCTCCTGTCACCGAATCGAGATAACCAGGCACCCATTTAGCCTGCCCATTATCATAATTCGTATTGCCGCTTCCTATCACAACGACATGGTCTGAAGCACCTTGATTAAGATGCCCTGAGATTAATTCAACATTCGTATTTAGATCATTAGGCCAAAATATGGCGTAATCGCGATAGTTTTTATTCTGAACCATCGGTGTTGGATTAAAACTCGGTATTTGATCCAAATTAGGGTAATTCAGAGTAAACGAAACGACGCCGCTTCGAGGATCCTTTCTTCGATTCCCACCTATGAATAACTTATGACAATTTTCGCATCTTAATAATTCAAGTACCTTTCTGTTATTCTTACCGACTTCTTCAGCTGTGTAACTCAAATTAACTATGGGGCGCTCGTTATTAGACAATGAAGGATTGAGTTCGCCCCATAAGCCTTCAATATACTTAAAGAACTTGTGAAAACGAAATCTGGGCAATCTATGAGAAATTCCCTTTTGGCTATCCAAAAAACCCCTAAAAATCAAAAAACCCTTAAGAGCTTCAGCATTACCCTTAAATAGTTTTTCAATCAGGTCAGGCATATAAACGGGGCGTCTTGACCCATCTGAATTTTGTGGAAGCACATTATAAAAATCCCAAAACAATTGCTCTTGATAGTTATGACAAAAGTCAACCAAGGATTGAACACCAAACTCTTTTTCCAAGAAAGACTTACACAGAAACAAACGATTAACATTAGCCTCTTCCTCATTCAGTTGATTACCTAAAGCCACAAAATTTGTGTGAGTAAAAAAAGCAAACTTAGTATAGTCAATCGTTAGGCCTCTGTTGATTCCAAAGTAATTTGCGCCGCCTTGGATATTAAAGACCTTTTCATCTGCTATTGTACTATATAAACCAAAGAATTCTTCCAAAAATTTTTGTGTCGAATCCTCATCTCCCAAAGAAGCAGATGACGCCAATATTTTAATTTGAGGATTGGGGATCAAGTTACCGTTCCCATCTTCAATAACGGGCAGCAGACCAATAGCATCATAGAGCATTCTAAGAAGGCAGCCCACCTCACTTCCAGCGGTTCCCCTATATAGATGGAGTTCATCTACAATAATATGGAATACCCTGTTTTTTTTCGCAGCATCTCGTTGCGGGAGCGGAAGGTCTTCTGCGGCCAACCAACGTCGTGTATCATCAAACATTCCCTTCTCAGCCCTTCTCATAAGCATTATGCTCAACATCGATGTGTTTGTGATCAGGATATCCGGTGCCCAACACTGCATATCCCAACGGGTTATCATCTCGCCAGTGTTAAGATTCCCACCCAGCCGTGGAGATATATAGAGAGCGTCTTTCTTGCCGGGATTGGCAGAAACGTATTTGTTAACAAAAACAAATTGATTATGAATCTCACCCAACCGTTTTGCGACCTCAGCTCTTTTCTTATTTCGGTCTTTTGCGGTAACAGCCGGATCAAACAAGAGATCATAATTTTTGGGGGCGATAGTTTTACCATTATAGCTTCCAAAATAGATCCTGTTCCCATTCAGCTTTTCCTGCATAAATGAACGCACTTCATCAGAATCCAAAGCCTCTCTAAGCCTGGCCATCTGATCTTCAACCAAAGCATTCATTGGATATAGCACGAGAGCCCTGATTGCGGCCGGTCGCGGATCCCCCGCTCTCTGGTTAGGAGCATACCGTCTTTGAGTAGACCTTCCTTCCAGAACTCCCAAATGCCAATCAGTATGATCTCTGGCCGGGCCCCATTTCTCTTCTTGTGCTTCCTTAAAAATATCAGCGAGTAACGGTAAAAGAAAAGATTCGGTCTTCCCCGAACCGGTTCCAGACGTAATGACCGTATTCTTATATTTCAAAAGGCCGCCCTTTTCATCAATCCCAGAAAAGGCTTTTTCCAACATCCCAATTTGATGCCCATATGGTAAATATTTTTCCATCAGTCCTCGCATCAACCCTTTCGCGATTAATCCCTCGAAGAACTGACGAGATAAACACTCGCTCCCAAACGATTTATTATCAGCGTATCGTAGCACCAGATCATCCATAGAAGACAAGTTGGGAGCGGGAGAATACTCGGGTAAGATCTCAATATATGGATCTTTACCCATATTGTTGTCTTTCGACAACAAATCCATACGCTCCTGATCAAGTGCCTCATCATCAATTTTATACGCAGCAGCAAAATAGCGAGCGTAATCCCGCTCGATCTTCTCAAAAGCGCCGATGGGGTCTTGAGAAAAGAGGTGTTCAAATTTATTCATATTTATACTATCATTATGTTTTCTATATAAAAACGTTCTCTATGAGGCACCGAAATAGTACTGTTTGTTATATTGAACATTTTTTTGAATCCTTCTCCCCCATTAACTGAGATGCCGATAGCGCCATACCCCTTTTCGAATTGCCATCTTTTGGTTATAAGGAAGGATAGAATACTATTCATCTTATCAGAGTCTATTCTATAATATTCATTTCTACACCTCAGATATACTTTATGCTCATATGCGATAGCAAGAATTCTCTCCGCGCTATCACTACTATATAAGATGAGATACCGATCCAGATGCTTTTTTACGCCCATTTCACGCCAAAACTCCATTTTGTGGCTAGACTGAATAATGGTTCGAACAAGTGGCGTATCAGCCACAGACGCCCCGGAAATTTTGGACGCAAGAGTTTCACATCTATCCCTATAACCTAAACGATACTCATTCATCAATGTAGGATAACCATCCTCCTTCCCATTACATACAAACACCTTCTTCTTCTTCGGCAACCCAAGATTCATTATATATAATGCACGAAGAACATATTTCGGAAGAAGTAGACTATCCGGGAGTAATACTGAATTATTCCTATTATTAAGAAGAATCATAGGGGTTCCCGATTCACGATGACAGTATAGTGACGCCCAAGACTCATAACCAACAGGAACATCGGAAAACATATTACCCCTACTCTCAATAAACCATCTAGATATCTGACCACTAGGAATGCTTCTTAATCGGGGCAAAGCGTTAGAACATGAAGTCTTCAATAATGAAAGAAAATGGGGTGAATCTTCTTTTCGAAAAATAAACTTGGATTTGATCTCCGTATAGTCTGGAAAAACGTTAAGTAAAGATAGCGCATAGTCAAAATCCAGCAAATAATCACAACCCTGATGATACTTAGAACAGAAATCATCAGGGTTAAAACTATGATCTATAAGAATAATGGGCGGAAGAAAAGCATCAACATCTGTGGATTTGTTGTTATCAACAGTATATAATCGTAAATGTCTTTCATAACAATAATCAAACAAATCGGCGATAAATGATCTAGTATAACAACCACTTAGCATTATTAACTGTGTCCCTTCTGAATGAAGAACCGAGAAGGGGATTCGCATAAATGAAGGCGCGATTGCCTGGCATCTCTTGTTGGCATAATCAATGCCAATTATTCCCGCATATGACAAAGCTCTTTTTAAATTACGCATAAACCCATCGCGCTGAATATCAATTCCCAAACGAGTCGCCGCATATGCGACACATTTCCCAAATTTTTCGAAAGAAACTTCTGTTGTAGGGGAAGAATAACAACAAGCCGCCAATATATTAATAAAAAAAAGATCATCAGTGAATGATTCAAGTGTCTTAAGGTTATCTAGATAATACAATCCTCTCACCTGATTTGAGCGATACTTATTATCTAAATGATTACCAGAGATGCAATACGATGTAGAATCCGTGTTTAGGAGAACTCCAAAACTATCGTACTTATAAAATGAATCTGTATGATAGCGGATCGGCTGACCACATACTTTTATACATTCCGAAGGAAAAATAGCTTGTGCTCCATATCTTAAACAAATGTCCATATCAGCATCTTCATCACTATAGATAGGCATACCTAGAATATCTATAATGATTTTTCCATTAGCTCGAAAGATCTCATAATCCTCAAATAATCGACCATTTAAATTTAAAAATACTTCCACTTTATTGATGTCATACACTACGGGCACCTCGAAATAAGGAAGTGCATTAATGAGATATATGTTACTGCCTTCTTTGTTTATTTTAATACCGCCCTTTTTGACCACGACCGTCGATTCATTTCTAACAACATCATATCCGGTCTTTTTGTCTTTATCATAGTATTGGCCAGATAATCCATTATCGGTATAATAGATTATCCACTCTTCGCCAAACAACTCTCTTGTATCATCAAAAGGCAACTGCTGGATTTGATTTTGATTGCTAAGACACCATAACTCAAAAAAACTCGTAGCGTTATTTCGAACTGCAATGATATACGACTTTGCCGGAATGATTACTCTTGTTTGGATATATAGGTTATCGTCGTACTTGTAAAAAAAGACCACATCTTCACAAGGCAAAGGGATGATACTAAAGTTTGAATTCCTTAATGAATAATCCTTGATGCGGACCTGTGATGAGCCCTTGAAACTCACAAATGAAGTGTTGTATCCAGCAAGAGTTTCCGAATCACCTGCCTTGATGCGAAAGCCCCCTGTATCAACAAACTGCTGAACTGTAGTGAGAAGCACGATTGATGTTTCGTCTTCCCCGTCAGCTCCGGCAGCTGTATTACTACCATCTGGAGGGAAAAACACACCCAGTGCGAAAGAACCGCTGATTATAGTTTGATTATAATCAGTAACTCTACGCCTTTCAGCCAACCTTGCTTCGTATTCGTCAATGTCAAAATCATCAATGACAGCCTGAACCCTCCTAATAGATATTCCATGATAATCTTCAGCGGCAAAACACTTTAAAAGAATGCTCTTCAGTTCCTCATTAGCTTTTATATCTTTTAGTGAGTGAATAAGGGATGATATTATCTCCCATGAAGACCTGGTACCGATCAACTTCCACGAACTCGACTTATAAATAGCATCCTGGATCTTTCTTCTTGTAGTAGCGGATAATGGAAGATGATACAAAATCCTTCCCGCATAATCATCATATTCTGAATGTGAACGGTCATAGACACTAGCATTGGGGTCAAATCGCCCATCAAACTCGCTGATTATTCTCCAGATATCTTTGATATAAGCCCTAGATGTAGGAGCAATACCATCACCGACATTATCCCACTTTTGCGCATCCCCGTTGTCGAACTTCAAAATAACATAAATGACAATGGCAAAAAAAGGTAATCTATGTATACTCGGTTTCCCATTGTCCAATCGAACTTTGATTTGGCCATCGGCATTTTCATATTTATCATAATAACGAATCTCAGAAGAGTAGATATGTTTAGCAATTAACAGTACGTCTCTCCTTCTTTTGAGTTTCAGGCAACTGTTCCTCGTGTGGTATCTGCAGTCTGAGTAAGGACACACTTCATCTCTATTAGGATCCCTTTTAGGACAGATATAAGCATTATAATTCGCGCAAAAACTCTCTACGCTCAAGAGAAAATCGTTCACATAATCTTCAGTCTCAATTTGAGATTTTCGTCCTACTTCCTCTAAAAGATGGTTATCCACATATAATCGGATCTCTTCATTCCTTGTTGAGAAAAAATGATCCAATAAGCCTTCATTCCATTGGAAATACTTATAATAACTATTAAAAAAAACTATGTCCATTGTAAAATACTAAAGATTCCATTCAACAAAATCAGGAAAGGCGTCAGATAATTGCTTTAACATCATACCCACTTCAGAGTTTTGGTCCTTAATTGTAATTATCAAAGTGTCGATAGGACGAGTTAATGGCATCAATGACCACAAGTATACACTGCGCTTCTTTGCCTGTTCCCTATCCAGTCCCAGTACTCCATCATCTGTATTATAAGTATTCTTCTTGTACTCAATAAGCTCATCAAAATCAGCACATACTACGCACCAACCCTCCAGCCCTCGACACGAATCATATTGATAAATGCGGCACTGGTCCTTGGTCGGATATGTCGTTCTGTTATGACTATTTATACCATCAAAAATGGGTATCCCGGCTTTTTTGATGTAAATGTCTGCTTTTGAAAAAAACCTATTCCCTTGAGCGTCGATAATGACCTGAGAGGGTGGTTCCAATATCAAAATATCGTAATTCTCACATCCATTCCTCTCGCAATTCTGCTTCAGCTCTTTGAATATTTTATAACTAAACTCCGGATAAATCTTTATTTCACCGCCGGCAAGAGTAGAATTTGGATATACTTTCCAATCTATATTCGCAAGCCGAGCAAAAGCATTAACAAAACTAACTATGTTAGCCTTTTGTCTTCTCTCCAGTTCCATCGTTTTGGGCTTCCGAACCAAGGATTTTTCAATCCCTCTTTCCCAAATCTGACGAAATCCGGTTCTCATAAATTGATCTACTCCATCCGCCACAACCAATCTTTTAACCCCATAGACCTTAAATAGAATCTTTTTCTCTATTTCTGAAAAATCTTGAGCTTCGTCTATCAGAATATAATCCCAATCAATGGGCGACTCCGCCATATCCTTTAACGTTTCGATATCCTCCTCCCTGCATTCATTTACGACAAACTCATATAACTCTTTTAATGACTCATTATAATCATAATCATATGTGCTCTTATTGGGACATAGATGATCCGTTGATAGACCAACTTCTTTCATCAATGAATGAAAGAAAGAATGTATCGTTTTAATTGACACGGTACGGCCATCCGCCCGAGAAGGCATAGGTGTATAATCAATAATCCGTTGGATATCGCTTACAAGCGCATGGTTATAAGTAAGGATTAAACACCTATTGGCATTATTTTCATCAGCAAGAATAAAGGCTAGCTGAAGCAACTGGACGGTTTTTCCTGTTCCAGCCCGTCCAGTTATAATTGTCAGTTTCTTTCCTACATCTTGAACAAGCTTTTCCACCTCAGTACTTTTCTGGCTGATCAATTCAAATTTGGCTTTAGTTAAGCCTTGCGGCTTTCGTACTTCGGTGAAAAGATTCACAATTTCCTGATACTCCCTCTCTCCGCCATTAAAACAATCAAGACTAAACACCCCTGGTGCTTCTTGCTTTACCTCTGACTGTGCAAGAATTACGTTAAAAAGATCTCTTAACAAGAAGTCCCTATGCAAGGCATTGTCTATATAACTACCTCGCATACTAATCAAATCATATTGCGTCAATCCGTTAAACCATAAAACATCACAGATGAATGGCTTAAGATTCAACTGATCATATAGGTGATTGAATAAAGAAAACTTTGCTTCTTGACATTGTTGAGAAGCATTGTGTGGGACGCCTTTATAGTAAACAATATAATCTGTTCCCTCGTGATGCACACGACTAGAAGGGTGAGACTTCAGTTCGATATTGAATATAAAACTCTTAATATTTAATTCATTTACAACATCATAATTCTTCGTTTTTGCATTTCTAATCACAAAACCGTCAAAGAGTCCTATTACAAGAATATCAATATCATTTCGCCTTTGACCAAATAGATGAATACTAGACAAAACATAGATAGTTCCTTTAGTATTTGGATATCGCATTAATTCATTCTGCAGCAATTCCTTCAAATCAATTGCAGCTTGTTCCTCATTAGAGAAAACGGTTAAATCCTTTGAAAAACTCTTAGTGACTATGCTTATCATAAAAAATGCTGCTCGAATTCAACACTTAGATTATGTTTTCAAATTTACTTTTTTTCAATGAAACAATCAAGAAAAACTCTATTCTCGATAATCTCTTAGATAATAAGTAGATAATAAGAAGTGAGGTAAAAAGTGATCAAAGAAGTGCAAGAAATCTCCCCGCCTTCCGTATTTATAACCGTGAACACCTCCGAACTCCAAACCGAACTCCTCCGACGTCTCCAATCCACCGGTCGGGAGGGAATGACTGAAACCATCGCCTACCTCAAGGACAGCGACTATTTTTCTGTGGGGTGCCACCGGCATCACAGGTATGCGGGCGGGCTGGCCCGGCATTCGCTGGAAACGTGCGACTATGCCCTGAGGAACCGGGGTGAACTGCCTGAGGACAGCGTCATCATCGCGACGCTGCTGCACGATGTCTGCACGGCGCACAGCAGCGCGGCGCGGCACATTCACGGACACGGGCGCCGCTCGATTCAAATTCTCAGGGAAATCTGCCATCTCCAGCTTACGCAGGAGGAGCGCGAAGCCATCCTGTTACATATGCATCCGGATGCTGCCGCGATGCGGACCAATCCCCTCGCCCGCCTGGTTTGCCGGGCGGACAAACTTAGTGCTGCGGGGCTGGTGCGCGCAAGAAATGCGCAGTGATCGAGTATGTATAACAAAACGCGAGAAAGACTATGAACACTACCATCATCATTGCCATCGTTGCAACTATCATCATCGCCATCGTCATTGCCTGGATTCTCAGCCTCAACAAGACCAGGGCTCAACTGATTCGCAAGGAGGCCGAGGTGCTTAACTCCGAAGCGCTCCGCGCCAGCGAGAAAGAGCACTACGACAAGGCTATGGACGAGATAAAGGCCAGCCACGAGAAGGCCCTTGAGGAACTCAAGGAAGGCCAGGAAAAAGCCATTGCGGCCGCCAAGGCCGCATTGGCTCTCGAAAACGAAAAGACGCTCAGGGCTCGCGAAGACGCGCTCAAAAAGGAGGCTGCCGAGACAATGAAGGTCATCACCGGAGGCCTGGACCAGAACATCAAAGAGATGAAAGAGGCGTTCGAAGCTCAGAAGAAATCGCACACCGAGGAGAGTTCCGCCATCAAGACGCAGTTCGCCGAAACGGTTAAACACCTCAAGGAGCAGACCGAGACCATCGGCAACAAAGCCGAGACACTGGCCAGCGCCCTCAAGGGCAAGAACAAGATGCAGGGCATCTTCGGAGAGACCATCCTTGAAAACATCCTCAAGGCAGAAGGTCTTCGCGAAGGTCAAGACTATGACACCGAATTCTGGCTCCGCGACAAGAAAGGCAATCTCATCAAGAATGAGCATACCGGAAAGGCTATGCGACCGGACTTCGCACTCCACTTCCCTGATGACACCGACATCATCATTGACTCCAAAGTGTCCTTAAGTGCCCTTGCAGACTATTTTGAAGCCGAGACGGACGAGGCACGGGCCGATGCTTCCCGCCGTAATCTCGCATCCATCCAAAGCCACATCAAGGAACTGACGGACAAGGAGTATCAGAAATACCTCGTCGGTCGGAAGACGCTTGACTATGTCATTATGTTCATCCCGAACTACGGCGCTTATCAACTCGCCAAACAGGAGGCCCCGGAAGTATTCGCCGAAGCCTTCAGGCAGAACATCCTCATCACGACCGAGGAGACCCTCATCCCGTTCCTCCGTCTGATTCGCACCGCCTGGGTGCAGATGGAGCAGATGGAGAACATCACCGAGATTGTGAAGGCCGCCGAGAAGATGGTCAATCGTGTCGGTATCTTCTGCCGTTGCAATGCTGAACTGGAGAAAAAACTTGAGGAGGTTCTTGGGGACTTCAAAGAAAACACGGAGCGTCTTGTCAATGGCCGACAGAGCATTGTCAAAGCCGCAATGCAGGCCATCAATCACGGCGTCACTCCCCCATCCGGCGATAACGCCCTCCCTATGCCATCTTCCACTTTTCTGCTTGAAGAATGACATTGCGCCAGAAATCGGATCATTAAAAAAATAAAATATATCTTTGCCGCTGAAAGAATCTGCCGGTTAGGCAGTATATATATTTGCAAAGTCGGGAAAGCGTGCCCGACAGGATTCAGGAGAATCCCAGAGATCCTTTACACGAGAGGACACCAACCGAGCCTCGGCCACGGTGGTACATCACGCGATCGTGAACATATTATTGTTAAACACGGTAAAAAGCATTTCAATGAACGGCACTCTTATCCTCACCTCTGCCCGCAAGGCCGTTGCGGTTCGCCTTGCTACCCTCAAACGTCATTTCTGCCAGGACGATGTCGAAGAAATGGTCAGCAGAACTGTCGAGCGTTTTCTCACCAAGGGAGCGTACGACCCCGCAAAATCCTCCATCCAGACCTACGTGGGCCGTATCGCAGCCCACGTAGTTTACGATTTCATCAAAGCGGCGGACAAGACCCGCGGCAGGTGGTCCCCCATTGATTCCGAGATGGAATCCACCCAGCTCCCAGTCGACCGTGGGGCCGACTATCGGCTCCTCAAGGATGAGCGGGACAGGCTCGTCAAAATGGCCTCAGACCGGCTTAAACCCAAAGAGAAGGCCTTCTACGACCTCCTCAACGAAGGGCATTCCAACCAGGAAATAGCCGTTCTTATGGGCACCTCCGCCAACAAAGTCGCCGTCGAGGCCTGCAGAATGAAAAAGAGAATGAGAGCGCTTCTAAACGTGGCGGCCTAATCCGCCCTCATCCAAGACAAACGCGCAGCCACAATCCAGACAAGCCCAGTAGGGCGTGATTGCGGCTTTTTCCATTAGCGTATGGCCGAAGATCTGGTATGTGTCTTCGATTTCGAACTGATCGGTCCGGTGCTCAGACACGTCGGCCCAAACCGGACTGCCGTAGAGGTCGGCGCCGCCGCGTGAGCGCGACACATCGGCCAACGACATCATAAATGCGAAACGCTGAACGTTGTCGTGCAGCAGTTCGTTCAGGCGGGTTCCGATATCGCAGTGATTTCCCAGTAGTTTTTCGTGAGCCTTGACCCATCCCGGCAGGATGCCGGCATGGCTTAAAAGGTACTTCTGGCTTGGTGTCGCGACGGAACTGGTCATATCGAAGAGATCGAGATGCTCGTACAAGAAGGCCCGATTTCGGCCGGCGTTCAGCCGGTCGAACCGGGTGCCGGCAATGGCCGACTGAACATAAGCCAGATCGTGGTTGCCCAACAAGAGCGTTATCCTTTCGGGATGCGCCTTCTTCAACGCGACAATCTCCATAAAACCATCCCAGGCCGCTATCCGACCGATCCCCTCGTCGGGATACGGATCCAGATAGTCGCCGAGGAAGATCACAGGATCATCTCCCGCCTCAACGACAGCCCGTCGCCAAAATGGCCGGCCGTGAACGTCTGGAATGATTATGTATCGCATCGAAAAATCCCTTTGCAGGTTACCTGAATCGCTGGTCCCACTCAAGGCACGAAGCCATGGCGTTCATAAGACCGCCGTTGCAGCCGCCGCCTGCGCAACGAGCCCGTTCGTTGTTGTCATATTCAACCCACTTGCACCAAAAGTCGGAAGAAGTGTGCCCACACCAGTGTGAGCAAGTTGCGCACGCGCGCCAATTACTGGGAATTTTACTTGCCATAAATCGTTGTTGTTTTACACAAATATATACGGCGACGCCTTCAGTTTCTTTCAAGCCTGCGTTAGCGATTCACGTACTCGAATTCCCCTTTCGAGACATCGGCAGATATGATGCGCAAGGAATGATGTCGTCTGAAATAATCCTCAATATATTGATTGATGGTGTCGAGTTGAACAACAGCGGTAATCTTGCGAGTCGCCAACTCTTTTTTAATGTCCAGGTCAAGCCCCTGTTCTTCGGCCAATTCCTCCATAATGTAAATGATGTCATCCTTGTTTGGCGGGAACATCTCGACGTGCAGGATTCCGGTATTTTCGGTTATCTGCTCCCACGTAAAGGGCGAATCCTCTTCATCCTCGTGGTCGTTTGAGTCATAATCAAGGAACATGCAAGTGTCATAGGCCCACTGACAGTTGGCCTTATCAATCAGTTCACGCAGTTGCCTCGTTATTGCCATTGACAGAATAAGAGCATGATTCGCCAATTTGGGACAACCCATGAAAGCTCCTTCTCCGATTTTCTTTACTGTATGGCCGATCTCAACACTTTTTAAACCGGTACAACCCGAGAAAGCTTGGACGCCAATCTTCGCAACCGAGCCTGGAATGACAATACTTTCAAGACTGGTGCAACCTTGAAAAGCATAGTCGCCAATTTCTGTTACCGAAGGAGGGATGACACAACTTTTCAGATCCGTACAACCGTAAAATGTATTGCGCCGGATATGTTTGACAGTTTCGGGTATAACGATACTCTCAAGGCGCTTGCAATCGGCGAAGGCGTATCGTTTAATCTCAGTTACTGAATTGGGGATTTCTACATTTGTCAGGCTGCTGCAACCCAGAAAGGCATGGTCGCCAATAATCGTCACAGAATCGGGGATCACGATGCCTGTCAGTTTTTTGCAACCGTGAAAAGCATAGTTTCCGATCCTGGACACTGATTTGCCGATGACAACCTTGGTAAGGTCCTTATAACCTTGGAAAGCAAAACTGGCTATCTCCGTCTCAGAGTCAGGGATCGTAACACTTGAGGCACTCTGGCACAACGGAGGCAGGTGGAAAGACTTATCAGGTTTGAATACGGGAACAATATGAGCAGGACGCACGATTTTCTTTCCTCTTCCGATATCGCGGCAAGTCTTCTTTGACCGACACCTTATGATAAAACTACCAAAGCCTCGCAGGTAAACATTTTCGCCATTGCAAAGTGAATCGATCACACATCGCTTGAATTCATCAATAAGCATCATCACGTCCGATTTTTTAAGGCCCGTGCTTTTAGCGATTTGCTCCGCAATTTCAGCTTTTGTCATATTGCCCAGTCATTTAGTCCTGCAAGTTACAAAAAAAGGCGGAAAATGCCTAACTTGTTTATTGTCAGGGGTTAAAAATTTCAGCATCAGACTTCCGCCAGGGCTAAACGCAGAACCCCAGAAATCTCCTAACTTGTTTATTGTCAGGGGTTGAAAATTTCGACATTATCTTCTGCCGGTACTAAAGGTTAGGAGCCAAGAGATGAAATGATTCCAGTTTTGTCGCGACAGGACTACAGGTCCGATTGAGAATCCTGTCGTGACGCGAATTCGGGGTTTTCAGGCTAAAACGCTGCCACGACAGGAGCGCAAGCCTAGGCCAGAATCCTGTCGCGACAAAAGAACCGCAGCTGCAACCCCCAACGGACAAACATATGTAAGAAAAAGCCAGATCGTCAGTATATAATTCACGCAGAACCCTTCAAATACCTCAACTATGACGAACACCGAAATCAAAACTGAAATCATCCGCCGCTTGCGGGCCACCGGTCGGGAGGGGATCGAGGACACGATTGCTTACCTCAACGGGAGCGATTTTTTCTCGGCGAGATGCCACCGGCACCATCATTATCAGGGCGGACTTGCGAAGCATTCGCTGGAAACCTGTAATTACGCGCTGAGACATCGCCGGGAAATCCCGGAGAGCAGCGCTGTCCTGGCCTCGATTCTTCACGATATCTGCACGGCCCACCACTGGAATACGCATTACATCCGTGGGCACGGCAAGCGTTCTGTCAAGATCCTGCAGGAGGTCTGCCATCTTCAGCTCTCGCAGGAGGAGTGCGATGCCATCCGCCTCCATATGCATCCGGGAGCCGCCGAAATGCGCGCCAATCCCCTCGCCCGCCTTGTCTGCTGGGCCGACAAGGTCAGCGCGGCGGGATTCGTGCGCTGATTATTCCCTCAAAATGCCTATCTTCGTACTACCAATACGATCATCCCATGCAATTCTATCACGGATCATCGGCTGAGCCGTTTGACAGGTTCAGCCTGGAGCACGCCCTGGAGGGAGATGGAAAAGTCAAGTTCGGGTGGGGCGTGTACGTCACGGAGAAGTATACGACGGCGGCGCATTATGCGTTCAACAAGCATCGGCCGGAGAACAAGGATTTCTACGTATATACCGTTGAGATTCCCGACCGTACTCCCGACAATTGCCTGTCGCTGCTGAAAGGCGTTCCGGTCGCGGAGTCCATTGTGAAGCGCATTGAAGCCAAGTTGGGCGAGCCGATTCCGGCGGAGGCGAAGGTGGAGGGGATTCCGTTCCGGAAGTATCTGGCCAACAAGCTTACCGGCGAGGTCAAACAGGTTAAGAAGATGATCGACAAGGCCACTGTCGCCGGCGAGAAGGCGGCCTCCGAGTTCCTGAGCGGCATCGGCGTGGATCTCATCGAATGGCCGTACAATTGGCAGAAACCGGAGGCGGAGAAGAATATGGCGGTCCTGGATGACAGAAAGGTGCGCATCGTCCGTATAGAAAAGGTGGAGTTGGACCCGAAGGGCCACCAGCTGATTGAAGGTTCGCAACAAATCGTCAAGGAGTTTTAAAATGAAACTTGAAGGATACATCAAGGAATACTATCCGGAGTGGTACGGCCTCCAGCGGTATCCGGCCGACCGGACGGCGGCGTTCTGCAAGGTGGCTGAGGAATGGGGCATCTTCGGCAATTTCGCCCAGACGCCCGTCGTCGTGGACGGCGTCACTTTCGACTGCACCGAAAAGCTCTTCCAGGTGATGAAATTCGCCGACACGGAATCGCGCAAGATTGTCTACGCCCCGAAAGGCCAGACCATCAAGATGAAGGCCAAGCATCAGGAGAAAGTCGGCATCGTGCGGAAGGATTGGGGCCGGATCTTCATCGATGCGATGAAGTTCTGCCTGATGCAGAAATACGCCCAGAGCGAGGCCTTCCGAAGAGAGCTTGAGCGCTCCAAGGGCCTCTTCATCGTCGAAAAGCAGGCCAATCCCCTTCGCCCCGCCGGCGCCTATAGCGCCAAATTGAGCGAAGACGGCAAAACCTGGGTCGGCCCCAACATTATGGGGCGTCTCCTGATGGAGCTGCGCGACAAGGGCCGGCTGGAATACACGCTGCCGGCCGATGCGATGAAGTTTTCCGATCTTCTCTGAAAGAAATCCATTCTCCTGGAGTATATATAGACACAAGACTCCAGGAAATGACAGACATCCAGCAAACCCTTCAGGCCGTCGTCGACCAGACCCTCGCGGCCGACCTCAACCCCCTCCGGGAATTCCTCTTCACCAATCCTTCCGAACCGCTGATTGCGACCGGTTCGGGCGGGGCCGAAACAGCCGGCGAGTTCGCTGCGCTCCTCTACGGCGCCCGTGGCGGAATGTCGACCAGCGTTTCTCCGTATACGCTCAACTCGTTCAGCGACACGGCCTTAAAGACGGCCAAGATTCTGCTGGTCAGCAAGGGCGGACACAACAACGACATCGTCTTCGCCACCCGGCGCGCCCTCGAAATCAATCCCGGCAAGACGGCGGCCGTCAACTTCTCCGACACCGACCGGAACGAGGCCCGGAAACTCTTCCTGAAGGCCGGCTCCGACAAAACCTTCGTGGTCCCGATGAAGGACGTCCACGACGGTTTCGTGTCCACCGGGACCTCCCTATCCTACTTTGCCCTGTTCACCAAAGTATTCCAGCCCGACGTGGACCTGGAGAAGTACAGAGCCGTCCCCGAGCGGCCCTTCACCCTCTGCCTCAACGACGGCACTCCGCTCGCTCCGGAAGACTTCAAAGCGGTCAAAAGCTATATCGTCCTCCAAGGAAGTTGGGGCCGCCCCGTAGCCAACAACCTGGAAGGCAAGTTGGTCGAGTGTGGCCTGGCTCCGGCCGGCGTCTACGACTACCGGAACTATTGCCACGGCCGCTTCATCTTCACATCCAACCACTTGGAAGACTCTGCCGTCATCATTTTGGTCACGCCTCGGGAGAGAGACATCGCCGCCCGCACCCGGGCGTTCCTCCCTCCCACCACCAAACTCGTCATCATCGAATCCGCCTCCGACGCCCCCGAAGCCTCGCTGGATCTCCTGATCCGCAGCACCGCTTTCTTCCAAACCATGTGCTCCGTCACCGGCGTCGACCCCGAAAGCCCCCGCAACCCCGGCCGCATCGACAAACGCAAACCCATCTGGGTCCCCTTCATGGCCGACCTGAAAAAACAGGGGCCCCTGAACCTAATCTAATCGCTTATGGCAGAAAAGAAATATCGTCAGTACTACGCCTTGGCCGGCAAGGCCTCATTCGAGAATTGGGTATCCGTCAAGAAAAGCAAGTTGTGCGGATGCTACTATTGCGGGAGCATCTTCTCCTCTTCGGAAGTCACCGATGAGGACTGGACCCCGGACCTTCACGGGCCAACCGTGCTTTGCCCCTACTGCGGCATTGACTCCGTTATCGGCGACATTTCCGGCATCCCCATCCAAAAGGATGTGCTGGAAGAACTGTACGAGGAAAAATTCGGACCCGACTATTAGAAAAGAAACGAAACCAAGCCTATGACCCACGAATTCGAGAGATTCGCCTCGCTCGACCGAGGCATCAGTTCCACCACGCTGGGGCGCTACAATGCGGCCGTCAGCCGGTATATCAACCCGACCATCATCGAGGAGCGGAAGATGAATGTTGCCTCGATGGACGTGTTCAGCCGGTTGATGATGGACCGCATCATCTTCCTGGGCGTGCCCATCGACGACGATGTCGCGAACATCGTTCAAGCACAGCTGCTCTTCCTGGCATCGGTCGACAGCAAGGCGGACATTTCGCTCTACCTCAACACGCCGGGCGGCCAGGTCAGCTCCGGCCTCGCCATCTATGACACCATGCAGCTGATCGCCCCGCCGGTCGGCACCATCTGCACCGGTATGGCCGCCTCGATGGGCGCCATCCTCCTCTGCGCCGGCGAGAAAGGCAAGCGCGCCGCGCTCCCCCACTCCCGCATCCTCATCCACCAGCCTCTCGGCGGCGCCAAAGGCCAGGCCTCCGACATCCTGATCGCCGCCGAACAGATTGTGAAAACCCGCACCGAACTCTGCGAAATCATCGCCGAACGTGCCGGCCACCCCTTCGACAAAGTCCTCTCCGACGTCGACCGCGACTACTGGATGACCTCCCCCGAAGCCCTCGAATACGGCATGATCGACAAGATTTTGGCGAAAAAAATAAGGTAACTATATACCTGTTGGAAACCATCTTGCGTCTCGCTGCGTTTTACATTCCCCAATGCTAAGATTACCATCATCATAGATTGGGTTGGGACAAATGAACGGTTTCATAGCACTTTCAAGTTCCCTCTTGAAATCCAAATATGTTTTGAAGTAGTTTAGGTTATTATTGTTTTTGCTATTATATGAAGGGTTGTTCAGCACATACCTATTCCACTTCTTACAGTCATCTTGCAGTTGTTCAATTGGCACACCCTCCTCTACATTGAATCTGCAAGCGGTATCAATAAAACTCTTCGGAATACCAGCACGATACATATGGTCAGCGATTTGCTGCCCATATTTCTTAACTGCATAGGTATATCCCTCATTCAAAATCATTATATTTGCTCATTAACTGTATAATAAATAGTTTTAAATAATGAAATTTCAGCGTTATTGTTTCGAAAGTGATATCAATTTTCAACACCCTGACTGTAGGCATTTCGGGATGAATGGAATCCACGGATATGTTTTAGGGGAGAGATATGTTTATTTAAGTGTTTCTGGAATGCCAAACACTTATTGCGAATTTAGCAACAATGATAACGTTCCCCTTACAGATGATTTTCTCAATGAGTGGGCAATTAATGCATCTGCTTTTATAAAGGAAACAGTAGGTGTTGTTGTCAACCCCAAGCTCTCAATGGAAGTCCCATCTATCATTAGGAATTTGAGGTTAAGTGAAGATGGAAAAGCATTTAACGCAAGTAGTCCGTCATTGTTTAATGTTCGGTCTTATCCTGTGGTATCTTTGGGAAGAGATGGAGACTCGTATTATGTAATTGTAGATGGAGAACCATTATATGATAGAGGGATAACAAACGAGCACCTTGCAAATGATGTTTTCAATAAACTATCAAGGGACATTCATCTTTACATAAAAAAGAGATGGCCCATTAAATGACCACCTCTTTGTTAGTGTAAACTAGTATATCGTTCCCAAAATAAAAGATCCGGCAAGTCCGCCTGATCGATTTCGTTCAAAGCCCTACGGAGGGAAGGAACAATTCCGGAGCGAATTGGCGAAAAAGGGACGTGGGTGGGCCTGTGCAGGGAGCGGTGGCCGTAGAAGAAGGGCCGCAGGCTTTCCTGCGGCCCTTTCTAGGCCATGACGGCGCTTTGTTCGACGACCGTTAGACTCGCTTTAGCGAGGCTAAAAGGGAGAAGTTCGCCGTCAAGCGACCGATGCCGCTCCCTTTTTCGCCAGCCTGAGCGGAGGAATTGTTCCTTCCCGACAGGGCTTGCCCATCGTGAAGGCAAACCGAAAATCACAGAGCGCAGGAATCGATGGAATAGGCCGCGAAATGGCTATTGCCGCGCTCCGTGCGGCCATTTGGCCTCGCAGCGCGCGGGAATGGGCCAGCGAGGGACCTGGGAATGGTGAGACCGCGCTCCGTGAATTCTGGGTTGTATCAGAGAGGCAGTAGGATGACTGCGGGACGGCCGATTGCCGATGATAGTCAAAAATTGGGGCGTCTGCGGGCAAGGTCTCATTTGAGGCCCGACACCTTGCCCGACCATATGGCCTCCCACGGCTGTCTGGGGCAGATTGCGTGGGCAAGGTCCGCAGTCTGAAATGAGACCTTGCCCGAAACGCCCCGGCGGACCTTGCCCGGGAACGTCCTACTGAAAGAATTCGTCCTTGAAATTGACGAAGTAGACCTTTTCGACGCCGCGGGTGATGGCGGTGTAGAGCCATTTGAGGTCGTCGAGGGTGGGTTCTTTCCAGAAGGGGTTGTCGATGAAGACGCAGGGCCATTGGCCGCCTTGGGATTTGTGGCCGGTAATGGCGGTGGCGTATTTGATCTGGAGGGCGTTGTAGTAGGGATCTTCGCGGACTTTTTCGTAACGCTTGCGGGCGTTGCGGACATCGGCGTAGTCTTCGTTGACGCCTTGGTAGAGAGCGCGTTGTTGCTCGGCGGAGAGAGAGGGCTGCTCGGAATCGAGCGTATCGAGGACAATCTTGGCCTTGATCTCCACATCGTTGTAGTCGGGGAAGGCCAGGACGGCGTCGGCGAAATGGAGGCCGTAGCGCTCTTCGTGGTGCGACAGACGCACAAGTTGCGCCACGTCGCCGTTGGCGATGAAATCGAGCTCGGGCACGTCTTCAAGGAACTGATAACAGTTCTTCACCACCATCAGCTTGTCGCCGCGCGACAGCCGCTCCTCACGATAGAGAACCGTGCCGCGAATGCCGGCGTTGTAGCGATTGGCCCGCTTGTTCGAGCGGCAGAGCACCACGATGTCGTCGAGCCCGTAACGGCCCACGGCATCGCCGATCTTCTCGATCAGATCGCCGCCGCCGATCCGCTCCACATCGTCGAACCCGGCCAGACAAAGTCGCGGCACCTCCACCCGCCCCGCCTCGATCAGCCGACGGACAATCGTAGCGTTGGTCAGAATGCCCGACTCCGCCGCCTGACGGACAACCGTCGTCAGCTCGGCCGTCATCACCCGGCCATAACGCGACAGATACCCCTCGTCGAGCGCCGGACTCCGGTCGAGCCCGATGGGCGGCAACTGCCCGCGGTCGCCGATCAGGATCAGCTTGTCGTCGACGCCGGCGCGCACAAACTGGACCAGATCATCGAGCAAATCGCCCGACCCGAAGAGGCCGCTGCCCGATGAATTCGTTTCGACAGAAATCAGCGAAGCCTCGTCGACAATGAAAAACGTATCCTTGGCCTTGTTGAAATTGAGCTGGAACTCCCCGACCCCGTCGCGGATCCCCTTCTGCCGATAAATATGCTTGTGGATCGTATACGCCTTCTCACCCGTAAAACCCGAAAGCACCTTCGCCGCCCGGCCGGTCGGGGCCAGAAGCACATAGCGGTAGTGCAGCTCCTTGAGCGTGCGGACGAACGCGGCGATGGCCGAGGTCTTGCCGGTGCCGGCATAGCCGCTCACCAGCAGCATATCGCAGGTCTCATACTGCACGGCAAACTGCCCGAGCGTGTCGAACAGACGCGCCTGACAGGGCGTCGGCTCGTACCCGAGATGTTGCCGCAACCGGTCGGCGAAGAACTCCGCAACGCCCATTATGCCCGCTTGCGAAAGAGAATGAATACCAGCAGGATGGAGTAGATGCCGAGACGGCCGACGATCATCTGGAAGCCCATCAGGATCTTCATCGTCTCCGGCGCCGTGGAGAAGTTGCTCATCGACGAACCAAAGGTGCCGAAGCAAGGTCCGACGTTGCTCATCATCGACGTCGAAGCGCTCACCGAGGTCATCAGGTCGAGACCGAAAGCCGCGTAGACGATGGACATCACCAGCGTGATGAGCAGATAGAGCAGCACGTAGATCGAAATGCTGTTGATCAGGTCGCGGTCGATGGCCTGCCCGTCCGACTTGACCTGCACCACGGCGGTAGGATACGCAATCTTGGTGAGCTGCGCGCGGGCGGCTTTCATCGTGAGAAACACGCGGTCGGACCGCAGACCGGAAGTCGTGGAACCGGAGCAGCCGCACTGGATGCCGGCGTAGATGAGGATCAGGACCGAGAAGACGGGCCACACATTCGTGTCGGTGGAGCCGAAACCCGTGGTCGAGATGCACGAGACCACGGAGAAGAGGCTGTGCCGCAAGGCCTGCCACACATTGGGAATCGTCCCGCTCGTCACCAGGTTGATCGCCACAAGCACGGTCATCACCGCAATGGTGATCAGATAGAACTTCGTGATGGGGTTTTTCAGGACTTTAAAGGTCCGCGTAGCGAACGAAGCGTAGATCAGGCCGAAATGGAGGCTGGCCACGATCATGAAGAACACGAGAATGCCTTCGATCAGCGGCGAATCGTACGCCGCGATCGAAGCGTTCTTGATGCTGAAGCCGCCCGTGGCCGATACGCTGAGTGCGTGATTGGCCGCATCGAACAGCGGCATGCCGGCCAGCAGCAGCGAGATGAACGAGCAGATGGTGATGCCCGCATACACCGACACCACCACGTGGATGAACTTGTTCGACTTGTACTGGTAGTTGCTCTTGGATATGTCGTCGACGTCCATCTTGCTCATCTTGAAACGGACCGTGCCGAACGAAGGCAGGATCATCATAATGAACACCACGACGCCCAAACCGCCGATATAGTGGGTCGACGACCGCCAGAAGAGCAGGCCCTTGGGCAGGGCTTCGATATCCTGCAGGATGGTGGCGCCGGTGGTCGTGATGCCCGAGGCGCTTTCGAACCAGGCGTTGACCAGCGTGAACTCGCCGCCCCAGAGCACATAGGGAAGCATCGAGAAGATGCAGCTCAGGACCCAGGCGATCAGCAGGATCGCGAGACCTTCCTTCGTGTTGATGTCTTTGTGCCGGCGCACGAAAATCAGCGGGAAGATGCCGACCATCATCGTCAGGATACCGCTGAGCAGCAGCGGCGAGAACGACGGGTCAAACCCGTCGAGCGCCGCCACGAGCGCCGACAGGAACATAAACACCGCGCAGCAGATCAGCGCGATGCCAACATTCCGCGATATGACGCCCAGATTCATCGTTCGAGCTCCCGTTTATAGGCCTGGTTCTGGTCGACGATGTCGCCCACCGCCTCGTTGAGCTCGGCCAGTTCGTCATCGTTCTCCAGTTTCACGGAGTAGCCCCGGCCGTGGTAGCGATACCCCTTGATGCCGTTGGTGACCTTCAGGAGCGGATTGACCAGATAGTAATTGAGGTAATAGTTCAGCAGCAGGATCAGGATGAGTCCGACCAGCACCGAGACCAGGCCCGGCATCAGGCTCCGGTAGGTGCCTTCCCGCACGTCCTGCGAACTTTCGATCAGGGAGTCCTGGCTGATGGAGGTCAGGCGCATCATATAGCCGCGGAATTTCAAATAGACCGGCTGCAGGCGGTTGAAGAACCAGTGCTGCCGCTCGGCGTAATCCTGCCGCCACATCTCCTGCGCCTCGGAGACGACTTGCATATAGGCGGCGTAGGCGTAGAGCACGGAGTCGGCCGCGGCCCGCTCCTGCGGCGTGACGAAACTCTTGCTCAGGTTCTCGAACGACGAGACCAGCTCTTCCTGCGGCCCCACGGGCAGTTCCTCGAGCTGCTCCTCGTTCTCCAGCACCAGGCCGTTCATCAGGCTGATGTTGTACTGTTCGGAGATGTTGAGCAGTTCGCGGGCCGTATTGATACTGCGGATGTTGTCGGCGATCACGGCCGACACATAGCGGTTCATCCGGCTGAACTCGAAGATGGAGATGAGGCTGGAGAAAAACAGGATGGCCGCGAGCACGATGCAGGCGATCAGCACTTTCCGCTTGATTCCCAGCGACTTGAATTGAAACTTCTTAGGCATGGCGCAAAGTCTAAAGTTTTTCGGGGTCGATGTCGGTCTCGAACACCCGCGCGGCGGGGCCGGTGAGCCAGACGTCGCGGAAGGACCCGTCGGGCAGGGCGATGAAATCGACCGCCAGACTGCCGCCCCGGGTCTCGACGGCAAATTTAATACGTTCGTCGCCATTTTCCATACGACGGACGAAACATTTTTCACCGTGGAGGTACGAAGCCAGGGCAGAAGCCGTCGCGCCGGTGCCGCAGGCCCAGGTTTCGGCCTCGACGCCGCGCTCGTAGGTGCGGACGAACAGATGGTCGGCGAACGGCTCGATGAAGTTGACGTTGGCCCCCTTCGGGAAACGGGCGTCCCAGCGGAGCCGCTTCCCTTCCCGGTCCACGTCGAACGACGCCAGGTTCTCCACCCACTGCAGGAAATGGGTCGAGCCCGTCTCGAGGAGCCAGCCGTCGGGATACTTCACGGGCGGCTCCACGTCGCGCATTTTCAGGCGCACGATGCGACGGTCGCCATCGCGCGAGAGGACCTCGGCGCGGTGCGGACCGTCGCAGGCCTGGAAGTCGAACTTCCGGATGCCCATCAGGTCGGCGAAGGCCACCAGACAGCGGCCGCCGTTGCCGCACATCGTGCCCTCCGGCCCGTCGGCGTTGTAATAGTGCATTTCGAAATCGGCCTCGGCGCTCGCGCAGAGCGTCATCAGGCCGTCGGCGCCGACGCCGAAGCGGCGGTCGCAGAGCCGGTTGATCAGGGCCGGCGTCAGGAAGTCCGCCTCGCCGCGGCGGTTGTCCACCACCACGAAGTCGTTGCCGGCTCCCTGGTATTTATATACGTGCAATTTCGCCATAGATATCTTGGGCTATGCGCTCCGCGACGCGGGCGTCGCCGAGCAGGGTTTTCAATTCGGTGTAGTCTTGTTGCAGGTTCTCCCGGACATCCTCGTCGAACAGGAGGCGTTCGAGGTGGCGGAACATTTCCGCGGCGGAGGCCTGGTCCTGCAACAGTTCCGCGACGGCCCCGCGGTCGAGACAGAGATTGACCGGGCTGACGAAGCGCAGCTTCACGGTCAGGCGGGCGATCCACCAGGTCAGGCGGCGGAAGCCGTAGCAGACGACCTGGGGCGTGCCGAGCAGGGCAGCCTCGAGATTGGCCGTACCGGAGCAGATGACGGCGGCGGAGGCGCCGGCAAGCAGATCGTAGGTACGGCCGGGCAGCACTTCGATGCGGCTGTCGGCGGGAAGCCAGCGGCGGTACTCCTCGGTGGGAATCGAAGGCGCCGCAGCAATGAAGAGCCGGAAGCGGTTGAAGCGGGCGTCGGCGGCGAGCAGGCGCTCCAGCTCCGCGTAGCGGGGCATCAGGAAGCGCAACTCGGAGGAACGGCTGCCGGGCAGCAGCACGATGCGGGCCCCGTCGATCTCCCGGAACGGCCATTGCGCCAGACACTCCTGCAACGGATGCCCGAAATAGCGGGGCTCCAGCCCCCGCTCCCGGAACCAGGCGGGTTCGAAGGGGAAGATGCAGTAGAGCACGTCCACGTCCCGCTTGAGCCGGCGCAGCCGGTGCCCGGCGTGGGCCCAGACCTTCGGCGCAATATAATAGAATACCTTTAATCCGTGGGCGTGGGCGAAGCGGGCGATCCGCAGGTTGAAGCCCGGATAGTCGATCAGGATAACGGCGTCGGGCTGCCAGGCCAGCAGGTCTTTCTGACAGGCAGCCAGGTTTTTGAGCACCTGGCCGGCCTTGCCCACGACTTCGAGGATGCCCATCACGGGCGTCATCGCTTCGCTCCCGCGGAAACGGATCTCACAGCCGGGATCGCACGTGCGCAGCCCGCGCATCAGGTTCGATGCGTAGAGGTCGCCCGAGGCCTCGCCGGCTATGATATAGTATTTCATGGACAGTCGAAGTTCCACAATTGGCGCAGGCGCTCCATCTCCTCGTAGTCGGTGGTGTCGATGCGATGGGGAACGATGGAGACATAGCCGCTGTCCACCACGTGGTGGTCGGCGTCGGGGGCGCCGACCGCTTCCTGGTCTTCGAATTCGCCCACCATCCAGAAGTAGTGCCGGCCGCGGAGGGTGACGCGGTGGTCGAACTCCTTGACCCAGCGGCCCGCGCCCTGCCGGGCCAGGCGGATGCCGCGGATCTGATCTTTCGGAAGGTCGGGGAAGTTGACGTTCAGGTAGACGTTGTTGCGCAGGCCGTCCTGCAGCACCC
>JAEEGI010001084.1_pt1 | contig 69071 bp, 56 predicted proteins | sample 8958751 | NCBI WGS metagenome assembly JAEEGI01 (sample SAMN16246545, study PRJNA631951) | gut metagenome | biome: gut microbiome; feature: rumen; material: KS-attached | host: Bos | place: Iran: Karaj | collected 2018-10
CCCTTTCTCTCTGATTCTTAGGCTTGGCGTAGATGTAGATGCCGAGGGATTCATGGCGCATGACCTTCATTGTGCTCTCGTCCCTGTAGCCAGGGTAATAGTCCAAATAGAAGGACAGCTGTTCTCCACCTTTGATTTTCCGTGTGCGGAGGGTCACGGTCTTACAAATGTTGCTCATAGTACTTTACTTTATTATATGTTATACATTGATTCGTTATCGGTTGCTATGATTGATGATGGCTGTTGCCACTTTTCAGGCGCAAAATAGTGGAATGATGTGCGCGTGGCGATAATCATTTGTCGTAACTTGTGGATCATTGCGTAAAAACTTCATTTTCGGCTATTATCTATGAATTTTGCCAAATTTGATGTACTCACAGTATCTTGTATGAGCCGAACTGCGCCAGTCGGTCTGCCATCACTTTATCAAACTCCTCCTTAACAATCAGGTTATTCCGACCCACTTTTACTCTGGTGATGTTGTTCTTCTTCACGATAACACCTACGTTGGCTTTGGAAATGCCGTATTTCTCTGTCAATTCCGCGGATGTGCAGTAGCGGTCATCGGAAATGAGGTCGGTGCGGCGAAGCTTGTCAAAATGGCTTTGGGAGTAGTAAGTGCGCCCGTATTCCCGCTTGCTTGGTATCTTGTGGTTATGCGCAAATGAGCGAACAGCATTGAGTTTTATGCCGTAACGCTCGGCAACCTCTTGGGAAGAAAGCCAGTCAATGATTGCATCAATGTCGGGGGAATTGGCAAAAATGGCATCAACGTGTTGTTTGCTGTAATAGTTGCGCCCTGCGATTCGGCACACAGGTATCTGGTGTCGTTTGGCAGTGGTGTATAGCCATGACCGTTTGACCTTGTAGATCTGCATTACCTCTTCACCGGAATAGTATTCAATGATTTCATCTGTGGGCTGCACATTCTTGCCGTCCTTCTTGGTTGATGTTCTTTGTGTCTTTGGAATGTTCATCTTAGGCTTTGAACAGGGGATGACACGATTATAGGGATTGTCCTCAAACATCTTTTCGATGTCGCTCCTGCGGACGAGAGCCATTCGGCTGCTCAGTCTTGAGGCAGGCAGTTTCCCCTGTTCGACGAGTTTATAGACATACTGACGGGAGCAGCCTAACAGTATGGCTGCTTTGGAAAAGGTTAGGTACTCTTGCTGTTGGAGTTCCATAACGGGCTCAACGGCACGGAGGAAGTCTCGCTGACGTTTCTTCCTGGCTTCCTTTGATTGCTCTGCACATTCTTCCGAGCAAAACTTCTGCATTCCGTTTTTTGTGGTGAAAACCTTGCCACAATGTGCGCATTTTCTGGTCTTTGACATACTTGCGATATTTATTGGTTCAACATGTTCTTTGCTGTATGTCTCTGCAGGGTCATCACAAGTAAACCCTCGACTCCCTTTGTCTCCTTTTGCCACGATGTTGATTCTCTCAAAACGTGTCAGGAATCTGTCATCTGTCGTAACCTGTCAGAAACCCTTGTCAACTCCTTTCACGATGTGGCAAAAATAATGCTCCGTAAATTCCCTGCGGTAGAAATACGTGGCAAAAATATAGGGAATTTCCGAAGCAACCAAAAACAGATCTTGAAGTGTTAAAATCTAAAAGTGATTGATATTCAATAATATATGAATGATTGATTTGTGTTATTCATGGTTAGTAATAGACCTCTAAATACAACCTTGGAACGTATGGCTTTCGATGGAAGTAACCGAGTTGGGGATGGTCACGCTCGTTAGGCTACTGCAAGCATCGAACGCACCTTGGCCAATATGAGTGACGGAGTTGGGGATGTTAATGCTCGTCAGGCTACTGCAACCCTCGAACGCCCAATTGCCGATGGAAGTAACCGAGTTCGGGATGGTCACGCTCGTAAGGCCAGAGCAACCTGTGAACGTCGCATAGCCAATGGAAGTGACGGCGTTAGGTATGTCAAAGCTGGTCAGTCCGCTGCATTTATAGAACGCATATTCGCCGATGGAAGTAACCGAGTTGGGGATGGTCACGCTCGTCAGGCTAGTGCAACCACGGAACGTAGATTCTCCAATAGATGTGACCGAATTAGGGATGGTCACGCTCGTGAGTCCTGTGCAGTCAAAGAACGCCCAATTGCCGATGTAGGTTACAGAGTTGGGAATAGTTACGTTCGTTATGCTGCTACAACGACTGAATGCATAGTCACCTATGGTTTTGACGGTGTAGGTCACTCCATTATATATCACGCTTTCGGGAATACTAGCAACGGTTAAACCATTGTAATTATTATTGTAGTAATCGCTATTGTCAGTAAAGGTTACAGTCGCTGAAGAGCCGTTTATGTTATAAGCAATTCCATCAACCATGAAGTCATAGGCTGATGCATATAATGTACATAGTATCATCCCTAGCGACAATAAAAGTTTGAGTTTGAGTTGTTCCATAATTATTTATGTTTTAGTCTGTTATTCAATTTTTGGGTCAAAAAGTTTACAAGAATAATCAAAATGCAAATATAACAATAATTCTTACATCATTCTTCATCATGCCTTGAAAACTGCAAAACACACCTCTTTTCTCGCCCTTCTCATTCTTACATTAAACCCTTATATGTAAGAGAATTAGACAACATTTTTATACCAATTTAAACTAACATTCACAAACAAAACAGAGAGAAGACAATGAACAATTTTCCAAAACTCGTCATGGCCTTGTTTGGTATATCTGCAGTATTGGACATCGCAGAGAAGATCCACAATTGGGGCCGTGACAAGAAGAACGAGAAGAAAGAAGAAGAGAAACAAGATGAACCGTCACGGGTGTAGCTGCAAAGAAATCGAAGGCTACAGATATTATTGACGGCTTACTTGCGTTATGCGAGCTTGGCACTGCGGTGATCAAGCATTCACGTAAACTGGTACGGGCTTTACAGAAACTGAGAAGCCCACCAAAGTAATTAACCATTTAACAACGACAAGAACAAATGGAACAGACAACAATCATTCCGCCATCCTACCTCCCAATGGTAGTCGAGACGGAGCAAACAACAAACATCGGGGAGACCATTATCGACGCTGAAATCATTACCGAAGAAGCACCGGCCACCCCATTCATTGAGGCTAACTCCATTCCCATCACATTGGAGAGCCTTCAGAACGATTGTGTGATACCTAATTTCGCCAAGGACAACGAGGCGGTAATTTCACACTCACAATTCATCGGGGCAACCTATCAAGCGCTCAATGACTTTTACAGAAATGAGCAGATCGACGAGCCCCAAATTCGTGTAAGTCATATTATCAGAGGACGAATTCCCGAAGCCATCAACAAGAAGAGCTCGGAACTGCTGCCTCACGAAATGACTCAATACTACGAGAGAATGGCCTTTTGCATCAACGTTCCCACCATCTATCAGGACGTTAACGGCAATAGGCTGCAACTGTCTATCGTGGGAGTCAAATCCTACGGAAGAGACAACCTCAATGGAAAACTCACGGCACAGAAATTTTCTATCGCCGTTGGATTCCAGAATACCGTCTGCTGCAACCAATGCATTTGGACAGACGGATACAAAGACGACATTCGAGCATTATCACCGGGGGAAATCTATCAACATACCCTCCGTTTGCTCGATACCTACGACATGGCTAAACACATATACCTGCTTCAATCGCTGGGAGACCTTTACCTGTCCGAGACCCAATTTGCCCTTATCTTGGGTAAAATGCGTCTGTATAACTACCTGCCCCAAAGGATTCAGAGGGGAATACCTGAAATGCTGATTACCGATTCAATGGTGAACAGTGTAGCCCGCCAATATTACCGCGATCCCAACTTCAAGGTGAACGGGGGCGGCGAACTCAGTATGTGGAATTTCTACAACCTCTTGACTGGGGCCTGCAAGGGAAGTTATATCGACACATTTCTTTCAAGACAAGCCAATGCACTTACAACGAGTCTCGGCATAGCTGAAGGGCTGCGAGACGAAGATTCCGGGTATAGCTGGTTCATCAGTTAATCAGCCGTATTAGCCTTGATTCCGAGGAGGATTCACAATAACACGTGAGTCCTCCTTTTTTATTTAATCACTTATCAAACAACAATTTAAAGAACAAGAAAAATGAACAAGATTCAATCATTTAAGAACGCTCAGGAATTCCAAGAACTATTCGGGATCCAAGAGCATAATAACGGCGTTAAGAACCGTAGAAACAAAATCCTGCTTGCCCTTTTGAAGAGTAAATCTGTATGGGCTTATTGCAGGGAACGTGATGACTGGTCGTTATTGGCTATCAAAAGTATGGCTGAGATGAAGACCACGTTAACGAAGATGATTGCAGATAGTGGGGTTCATCAGGGCCTCGATTATACTGTAGTTTTGAACACAACCACCTTTCACAGCGATACCTACGAGACAGATTCATATCGCGGAATCCCAGAAGATGGGTCAATAGCATTCGTTCGCTATATTAATCACGAGAACAATGATGGAGTATTCAAGATGAGAGCTGGACGATTTTACAGCAAGCTCATCGATGAAACCAACATTGGCCAAGCACTTCCACAACAGGTTAAGACTTGGCTTTGTGAGGAGTTTTCTCAAGACTGGCAAGTATATATTGCTGGAACCTTACCCAACTATACTTTGCTTGTTGACCATGACTTCGCTGAGATCTATTCCGGTGAGGCTTGTTCTCCTGGAATGAACTCGTGTATGATTGACCGAGGTTTTCACAATTTCTATCGAGACAGTGTAAAGGCTAAGGCTGCTCGACTTGTGGGAGATGACGGGATGATTCTTGCCCGTTGTATCATCTTCACTGAAGTTTTCGATGAAGAGGACAAGGTATGGAGATTAGCTGAGCGTCAGTATGCAAAGGATCAGAGTGACATCCTTAAGAGAGCACTTGTAGATGCCCTCATTAAAGCTGGAGAGATTGATGGCTTTAAAATCGTAGGGGCCGACTGTGGAAATTCAAGAGGCTTTGTTGACATCGAAGGAAACTCACTTTCACATAAAAAGTTCCGTATTGAATGCAACTTGGACTGGGAAGATAAGCTCAGTTATCAAGATTCTTTCAAATACTTCAGCTTGGAAAATTGTGTGGCTTATAACTACACTGATTCAGATTACAGCTATAATCTCGATACCACAAATGGGCAACTCGAAGACGATTCTGACGAGGAAACCTTTTACGACGAGTATCACGATTATGATTGTGAGTCCATTACTGACGTATTCTATCATGGCAGTGAAATAACCTGTGATTCGGACTGCATGGAGGACTTTGAATACTTCCAGGACGCCTACTATCACAGCGAGGACGACCTTACCAACTGTCCTGAATGTGACTCCCGTATGCTAAATTCTGAATACTATCGAGACGAGCTTTTCTATAGCGAACTTACAGAGGAATACTACTGCTGTCAAGGTTGCAAGGAAAAGGCTGAACTCCAATACAAGAAGGACAACTGGCATTATTGTGATTTTGACCAGAAGTACTACGAGGAAGATGATATCCTTACAACCTACAATGCCTGGAATGAGGATCTCGGTAAGTATGAGACAAAGACCGTGAATATTGATATGATAGAGGTCTATGTGAACTGTGAAATCCTGTTCCGTATAGGCGATCAACTGTATGACGAGATTAATGAACAAACTGAGCTGCCCCTTGTAGAAGTCGAGGAGGAGGCTCTTATTGAAGCTTAGACATTATGAAACTGCTTAAGAAACTTTATTCCATTCACAGCAAGAGTGGAAAAGAACAGAAGATGATCAAATTTCTGCTCTGGTGGATAAGAAACAACGTACCAGGAGCAAGAGTTGATATTGACAAAGAAATCGGAAATATCTATGTGACGAAGGGTGTTTCCGATACCTACCCGTGCTTGGTCGCTCACATAGATCAAGTACAAAGCATTCATTCACGAGATTTTCAGGCTATCGAGACCAAGGACATCATTTTCGGCTATAGTCCCAAGAATAAAAGACTTGAGGGACTTGGAGCAGATGACAAAAACGGTGTATGGGTATCACTGAAGTCTCTTTTGAGATTTGATGTTTTGAAAGTAGCGTTTTTCGTTGGAGAAGAAATTGGATGTGTTGGAAGTTCTAAGGCTGACATGGATTTCTTCAAAGACGTGAGATTTGTGATTCAGTGTGATAGACGAGGAAGTTCAGACCTTATCACTTCCATCTGCTCAACTGAAATAAGCTCTAAAGAATTTATCGAGGCTACTGGATATGAAGCTTTCGGTTATCATCTAGAGGAAGGAATGATGACCGATGTGCTGACCTTGAAGGAGAATGGTCTTCAAGTTAGTGCCGTGAATATGAGTTGTGGGTATTTTGAAGCCCATACTGATCACGAGTTCACTATCAAGAAAGACCTTCTAAATTGCTTGTCATTCGTCGATACTATCATCAAGAACTGCACTGGAGTTTATGATCATCAGTGCGATTATTCGATGGGGCTCTACGACGATTATTTCTACTATGATCAATACTATGATGAATTATATGAGTTACTTCAGACTTACCCAGATTTAACATTTGGGGAAGTAGAAGCAGCTTACCAACAACACAATCCCAGGTTAGATCATTCTGAATTAAAACAAACTTATGAGATTGTAAAAGCGGACCTGGATTTTTGGAGGAAGGAGGAAGAATATTATGCAAGACATTATTGATGACATCCAATTACCAGACGAGTTGCTGGAGAAACGGTGTGTGGATTTGACAGGCGAGGATATTTATCAAATCGTCACTGCAGCTATCAATTCTACAAACACACCAATGAATGAGCCGCAGAAACCAGTTAGGCTGCTGCGTGGTTATAAAGAACTTGCAGAATTTCTACATTGTTCCAGACCAACTGCGTGTAGAATTGTTGCAAGAAATGATATCCATGCTCCTGCTGTGGTGAAAAGCGGAAAAACCATGTTTAATGTCGACCTGGTTCTTGAGCAATTATCAGAGCATAAGAATAGATGGTCAAAAAAACAAAAATGAAATGGCACTGAGAACAAAGAAAATGACATTGAAGTATTGGAATAGCCTTAGTGACTCAAGCAAAAAACGCGCTCTCCAGTACTGTTACCCAATTCATCCGGCTATCGTTGAGATGCTGATGAACGAGAAACCCGACCTAAAAAGCGAATGGTGGAAGATGGTTTTCAAGAAAGTAAGGATCCCTTCCCCCGGTAGCTATTACAAAACCGTAGTAAACAACACTTATCTAAACTGAACGACTATGATTTTTACAGAAGAAGACAGACTGAGAGAATTACGACTGGCACAGAAGGATATCTACAATGCCGGTAATAATCTCGTAAGTGCCGGACTAAGACTTCAAGGCACAAAGTACGAAAAGAGCTATGAACGGTTGTATAAGGCACTCAATGCTCTCAACCGAAGGCTCATCGGTGAAATCAACAAAAACAAAAGGAGGAAATGATTATGGACGAAGAATATAGCAGAGAGATTGCTGGTTATATCCTCAGCATCTTCAGAACCAATCCTTTTGTAGTAATGAGCTGGGGAATAAATCCGGCTACCATTACTATCGTTGAAGTCGGGGTAAAGATGCATGTCCAAGGTTTTCTTCATACCGGCTATGTTCAAATTCAGCTCAATGAAGGAGAAGATCTATTTGAAGTAATGCTCATTTCCGAAGAGGGCGAGACTTTGAAAACGATAGAACACATCTTCGTTGACAACCTGATTTCTGTGATAGATGACGCTGTGGAGAAATGTGAGAATTACCAGGAACGGATTTCACAAGAATACGGCATTACCACAGAAAGCGAGAAATGTGAAAACGACACCAGCCAAACCACCCCTTGAGACCGGCTGATGTGTTCAAATAATGGGTGTATTCAAAAAAGTCTGAAACGGCTAATGAATACACCCTTTTCATGTAACCAATTTTATCAAAGATTATGGCAGAACAAAAGATTCTATTGATTGTTGATGCGAAAGACATCGAACAGATAAAAACAGGAATTGACACGCTGAACGAGATGGTACAACAGTTACTCAGCGACAGGCTTGAGAATTCTGATACGTACCTGACGAGTGAAGAAGCATCCAAATTATTGAAAATAACAAAGCATACTCTTTACCAATGGAGAAATGCTGGAATCCTTAAATGTTCAAGGATTGGGCGAAGGGTATATTTCAAAAATAAGGATGTACAGGATTTGATTGAACGTAACACATTAAGGTGAGTTATGTTTGACGCTCCGTGGATTATTGGGAAAAGAGATGATTCCAGATATGACACAAATGCCTATCTATTACTCACTTTTCACATGTTTCACGGAATTTGAACAATACTAAACGAGGGTTTAATATATTTCAAACAATGGATAATAATGCATATGTGGCTTATCTTCGGGTTTCAACGCAAAGACAAGGAGCGTCAGGACTCGGATTACAAGCACAACAAGAAATTATCAGAAACTATCTTAGCGGAGAAGAACCGATAGCTGAATTCGTGGAAATTGAGAGCGGGCGAAAAACACAGCGTCCCAAACTACACGAGGCATTGGAACTCTGCAAGAAGATGAAGGCCACACTAATCGTCGCCAAGATGGATCGACTATCAAGAAACGTGACCTTTACGAGCCAGCTTTTGGATTCGGGCATAGAAATCGTATTCTGTGACTTTCCAAGAGCAAATAGATTGGTACTAACGATTATCGCAGCCATTAGTGAATATGAAGCTGGATTAATCAGACAACGTACTAGAGCAGCCCTACAAGTGAAAAAGGAGCAAGGATGTCAACTTGGTAAACCTGAGAACTTGACGGGCAATATGGAAAAAGCTATCTCTAACAGCCGGCAGACGAACCAGGAGAAGGCAGCTAACAACCCCCACAATAAACGAGCGGTTGCCATGCTGAAGATCCTGGTAAGAGAAACCAACAACCTGAGCGAGATGGCCAGAACATTAAACAACGAGGGTTTCACGACCAGCAGAGGAGGTAAGTTCACCGCCAAGCAGGTCTCGATCCTCATTAAACGTTATCAATTAAAATGATTAAGACTATCAAAGAATTACTGATTGAGTGGTGGGCCAAGAGCACAACCACCCGTATGCCTCTACCGACTATCTACACCTATGAAGTCAACGTGGATGGCAAGACAGTACACATCGAGAGTATGAGCAGAAGCAGGATGTACGTTCACTACAAGGCGAGAAGGAAATATCCTAACGCCAGGTACATCCGAGTAATTAACCAAACTAAAACCTATTGAGCTATGCCGAATTGGGCTTCTGTTACTTATGAATGCGTCGGTGACCCCAAGGACATCCGACAGATCCACGACGCGCTGAAGTATATCGACAAGCGCAAGACATCCATCCTCCCCAACGGCTTTGGTAAATGGTGGCTGGGTAACCTTGTAACGAAACTCGGCGGCAACTGGGAAGACTACCCCTGCCGTGGCGACATCACAAGCTATTCACTCGAGAATGAGACCACGCTGATGATCTGGCAGAATACCGCCTGGGGCGAGCAGGAAGGCGTGAGAAGAATCATCGAAGAGAAACTGCCGAGCATCAAGATTTACTGGCAAGTTGAGGAACCAGGGTGCTGCCTATTCGCTACAAACAGCTTCGAGCACTTCCCCGGGCAATACCTTCTCGACAGCTATAACGAGCCTTTGTACTTTGTGACCATCGAGGACGCGGCCAAGTGCGTGTCAGATATTGTAGATCATCCTGTGTCACCAACCGTCGAAGCCATTAACCAGGTTCTCGACGACTACCTGGCCGAGCACAAGGACAACGACACCTGGTACAGTTTTCACGAGTTCATCGAGGACTGAGATGGCTGACGAAACAGCGGCAATGAGATATTAGCTAAACATAGTATTAACTAAAAGAAAAAGCGGCAATGCCGCTTTTTTGTTCCGTGTCATTGTTAGGTGGTGAACTATAGAGCTAATCGCAGACCTAGGTTGGTTTGTTTTTCCGTTGGCTTAGCATAGCTCCTTCGATAAACACGGCAGATAGCACCATAATCATTAGCACCCCCACCGCGATTTACACGATAGGTGCCTGAAGAAGGCCCCTTGGGGTTAGTTGAAGGAGAATCTATATAATAGTCTTTATCGAACCAGTCGTGGCACCATTCCCGTACGTTGCCTGACATATCATAAATGCCTAACTCATTTGGCGCTTTTGTTGCGACTGCACGCTCATGACCATCAAAGGTTGAGCTATAAGTAAACCAAGCTACATCTTGGGGAGTATTGCTACCCGAGTACATGTAGCCCTGGCTTAGGATGCCGCCACGTGCAGCGTACTCCCACTCAGCTTCAGTGGGTAAGCGGAAAGTCATACCGGTCATCTCATTCAATAGTGAGATGAACGTTAAGCAGTCGTTCCATGTTACATTCTCTACGGGGCGGCCTACTGAATGAAAATAGCTCGGATTATTACCCATCACAGCTTGCCACAGCTCTTGAGTCACTTCAGTCATGCCAATACAAAAACTCGACAATGTCACCTGATGAGTAGGTCTATCCGAGTTAAGGGCCGTATTGTCATCATCTGGTGCCCCCATGGTAAATGTTCCACCCTCTACTGCAACCATAGTAAACGACACACCATTAACCATAAAAGTCTCAGTTTGTGGAGCCGATGGCTTATTCCATGCTCCAGTCAACAAATAGTCTATCAAACAAGTTACGTCTGATATGCTAACATGACCATCCTGATTTGCATCTCCACGAGGATACTCCTGTGCATTGGTTGTGAATGAGGCTAACATCAACAATAGTACTAATAATGCGTCAAACTTCTTCATAATGATTCAGTTTCAATTGGTTTATCTGGTTTTCATTCCGCAAAGATAGTGAAAAAATACTAAAAATCAAACTTTTTCACAACAACTTAGTTTGAGTGGTCAAGAACAAAAAGAAAAAGTAACACTACCCCAAAACGTGATTAGGATTAAAGACGATTCATTAGTGTCCACTAAAAATTCGCAAATTCTTTTATAAGTATCTGATATTCATTGTCTTATAAGTGATTATAAGGTGCGACGATTTGAAATAGAGAAGTCATTAAGAATCAAATGATTAAGAAAAAACCATATTGATTTTTAGACCTTTAATAAAAACTATTTCATGTATCACCATTGTTTGAAAGTTTTAGTGGACAGCAATGAAGACGATTGTTCATTCAAGGAGATTCCAATGGTGTTAGGAGTATGATTTGAAGAAAGACGGCAATACCAAAGCCGTTTTTCTTTCGGCTTTGATGACGCAGATCATTAAAAATGAAAATGGTCACCCATGTGATGAGTAACCATTTCCATGTGTTAGACGCTTATTTAAGAGTCTCACTTGATAGCTATCTTGTGTGAATTGCCATTAATCACAACAATATAGATACCCCGCTCAAGTTGCAACTGATTAATTCCATGCTTCAGAGAGATGTCACGCACTACTCCGTTAATCATTGTCAGTTGGGCAATTCCGTCTTGACTGGTCTCAATGAATAACGTGTGGCCATCAACCCATACTCGATCAGCAATAGCTGTTAAGTCATTAATTCCACTTGAGTTATTTACTCTTGCGGCACAATCAGCTATATACCAGGCCTTGTTATGATTGTCGGCAAGCACGGAATTAGTCAACGTTATCTTGCTATCACTTGGTAGTGTGGCATCGGCTCGTACAGTCAAGGTGATAACGGGACTACCATTGCTTGTAAACTGGTGCCTATTCATCGAGTAGAACATGGCACGGGTTGTCGAGTCATTCATCACGCCCGTCTTGCTCACACGGCCATTAGAGCAATTCACATCAACAAGAGTCAGGCCGCTAGGCAGCACAATGTCGCATTGCAAAGCGCTATAACGTTCGGCATTGTCAAGCGTGACATTCAGCGTCCTCACCTCGCCAGGTCTCAATTGAACGTCGTTCAAATGAAGTGCATCGTCGCAATTTACATTATAATGCTGTGCTCTCGAGGTGCCAAGAATGATCCTGATGATTTCGTTCACGTCAGCGATATTAATCTCAGTATCACCATTCACATCGGCGCGGTAAATAATGTCATCGTCAACCACTAAGCCCAAGATGATGCCAATAATCGCATTCACATCAGCAATATTCACCTCTCCATCGTTGTTGACGTCACCCTTGATACCACTGCCCACACGGTAAACAAAGGTGGCCACATCGCTATCATACAAGTCGGGGGCTGTAGCCATTGCCTTAATGGTCACAGTGCCATTGATGATGATGGGATTGCCGTCATATACCTTGCGAGCGGGCGTCGGGTCACACGGACAGGATCCATCCAGCGTGTAGTAGATGGTTGCGCCCGGGGTTAAGCACCGCAGATAAACTGCAGTACCCTTCTCCACCTCGCTACCGCTGGCTATCGAAGCCGTAGGCGTGGCAACTGTCATCTGGCTATCCGTCAACACGTTGACGAGGGTGGACGCTGTCAAGTCATAACCATCGATGCTAAAGAGCAGCGATGTCATACCGGGCAAATCGCCATGGACAGTCACCACAGCCTTACCATTGCTGTCAAGCGTATAGCTCTCGGCATCAGTCGAGAGAATCATCGGTGACATGGTGCTCACGGTCAGCGTCTTGCCCTTGCTGGCACGTGCGGGCAGGACGGTCACTGTCAACTGGCGGCTGTCGCCGTAGGGCATGGTGAGCGTCGTGTCAACGTCAATCTTCTCCATTTCATACTCAATAGGCAAGGTCACCACATAATCCTCGGCCATCTCCAGGCCAGCATAGCTCTTGACGCGTTTGCTCACCTTAAGCGTCACAGAGTTGCCATAGAACTGATAATAGGAATTGAAGCGCACTTTAGAAGCGAGTGTTAGGCCTGTGCCCGGGGCACGGCGGATTGAAGTGATGGCATTCGGGTCATCCACCTCGGCATTGAGCAGTTCAATGGTGCCAGATTCTTCGCCATAGTAGTCGATGACTTTGATGTTGGATGTCGTCAAATCCTCGGGCAACATGAACTTGTCAAACTCAAATTCGACAGCCTTGGGATAAGCTCGAGCCTTGATAACTTCGGGTTGACGCATCTGCACCATGCCGATGTTCACGTCCAGTTGGGGAGGAGGCACGGGCAACCATTCGCTGTAGGTTGTCTCGTAACCCTCCTTTTCATACTTCACCTGCCACATCCCGATGGGCACATCCCAGCGGTAGAAGCCGTTCTCGTCGGTCAACAGCGGATTCTCCTGGCCATACTGCTCAGCATCCCACAGTACGGTATTCTCCTGCGTGTCACCATACATTTCCTCCACCGTCTCCTTGTAGTAACAAGTCGCAGTCACGCCCTGCAAACGATTCGACGGCACGCCCTCATAAACAAAACCAGCGGGATCAATTAATGCTTTAGGCTTAGTTCCGGAATATGGTTCACCTTTGCTATTTGATGTGGGGTTACCTGAATTATTCTGATTATTCTGATTATTCTGATTATTCTGATTATTCTGATTATTAGGGTCTTCCTCCTCCTCTTCTTCTTCTTTCTCACAGTTTTTATCATTAGCTAATGCTGTAATACGACTTGAGAAATATGCCCTCTCAGTGGCAAAGTGTCTATCAGACCAATTGTTAACTACAGATTTAAGCATTGATAATCCGATACCAGCGACACATGCCACTAAAGATGTTCCAGCTGTTACCGGAGCAGCTTCAACACCGCTAAAAATCATATAAAATAATGCTGCATCACCTATTACATTTGCTAAATCTTTCCCAGCGCACCTTAATCCAGCATTAAGAATATCTCTTTTAAGTTGTTCTGTTCTAGATTGATCATCCTTACAATTAGGAACACTATACCATAGACCAGCATACTCCGAAGCATTACTCCTTGCAGTATGTTGATCAATAAATGACGAAACTATAATTGACACTTTATTAATAGCATCCATAACTGCTTGGAAAGTTCTACAGAGTTGCGCAAGTTCCTTTCCAAGTTTAATGTTCTCACCCTTCAGTTTTTTTATTTGCTCAGTTATCTCAAGGTTCTCTTCTAGTGTGGGCATCATGCCTTCATAATACTGCAACGCTTTATACGCCTCAGTATTTTCTTCAATAGCAAGCTTAATTGCTGCTTTTTTTGCATCAAAGAATACCGGAATTATACTAATGCCCTCATTAATTCGACTTATAGTGTTAAAAATTGCCGAATGTGTCTGACTAATTTGGTTTATTAAATTATAAAGGGATTGGATATTCCTTGGAGCGGCTATTAGAGTCGTAAGATAATCTGGCTCCATAGTATATTCTAGAATAGTATATGTTCCTTTTTTAAAATCTACTATTTCATAAGAACTTTCAGATACTAATTGATATACTTCTGAATCATCATCAATTGATATTTTCTCAAAGCCTCTTGATATGAGTTGGTCAATTGATATTCCTTCTGTGCTTTTTGTTTCAAACGAGCCATCAATGCCATAATCATTTAAATCAAAAAAATTGATTGGACCCAGATCAGAAAAAGCAAGATTTATAGAGTCATTTATGTTCGATTCTGATGCGTTTATTAAAGAACTAGACAATGATAAGAGCTCATCCAAATCCATACTAGCATATTCTGAACCACTAATATCCGAAGTTTCAATTGATGTTAATTCATCATAAAGAGTTTCAAATTCTTCTGACGATATGTTCCCATTTTCAAATTGATTTGCAAATTCTTCATATTGTGAATTAATCTCATTCTGCTGTTCAGCAAGAACAGCATAATTGAAATCTGCATTAGTTATAGATTGACGACTTACTGGCCCATAAGTAAGGACATCATAATCTACAGCGACATTTATAGGGAGGTCATCTACATCCCCAAATACCCCTTCTGCATACCAAAACCCCTCATTCTCATCGAAAAAAGTTTCCAAAGGCCACCAACCACTTTTTGCAGTTTTAACATATAACACCACATTAGATATCTTTGAAGTGTCATTTTCTGTAAACTCTATTGTAAAAGTGAACTTCTTATTGAAATTATTATAACTATAATACTGTTGTGAGAGCTTAGGATCCTGATAATCAAAAATGACCTTAGAATTATTGTGATACATGATGACTTTAGATATATGATTTGCATACTTATCATAATCACAAACTTTCACATCAGATCTTAGCTCCAAACCATCTTTAGTAACTACTTTTGCAAAAATATTATGTTTTGACAAATTGTTTGGCTCAAAGAGTTCACATCGGGTCGACCACATTCCACTAGAAAGTGAAGTTGTCTGACCAATCAACACATTATTATCATATATGAAAATATCGCATACGCCACAAGATGTACCCGTAACAGGTATGGAAGTGTTATCTGCTAAAGAAGGAACATTGATAGATACATTCTGAACAGTAAAATGAGTATTCCCTATTGGTTGCGTTATGAGAACGCCATTTAAACGGAACCTGACAAAAGCACTTGGAGAGAAATCACCGATTTCTTGTGGTAGAGTACACAAACGAACTATACTGTTATAATTATTAATAGGAACTATAATACAGTTTCCATTGACTGAATAAGAGCCTAGAGCATTTCCAATCATGACCGAATTATCAATTAATGAAGAAGACTCAGGAATATCAAAAATCAATTGAACATCAGATACCATATTAGCAAATTGATCTTTAAAACCTATTTGGGACCTAAATGTTATATAGTTACCAATTATTATTTCCGGTGTATTGACAGAGAACGAAGATCTTTCGCTAATATAATTGAATTTGGTCTCATCAAAGAAAGGAACTTCATCAATAGAAATTGTTTTAATGATTCCTTTTTCAATATCAATCTCATTACTTACATAATCAACTCCAGCATTTAGACCTACTGTTGTGAAGCGATCCATGTCATAAATGGAATTAAAGATATTGTTTTCACCCATTGTGACCAGAGTGTATTTTCCATCTGGAACATCTTCAAAAACCAATTTGCCTCTGGTATATTTGGTGTTTCTAACTAATTTGTTCTGAGCATCATAAAGTATTCCAATTACCTCAGGATTCGTATTTTTATTAAATGTAGCAATAACTTTACCAGGTTCTTTAATATTGAAAGAAGCTGTGGCACGTTGATCAACAAGGGTCACCCTTGAATTAATTGGTTGAAAATCATTATTTCGACTAATCGCGGTCAATTCAAGTTCGTCACCATCATTGATATCATCCATCAATACTATTTGTGGATACTGCTCAGAAACATCTGATATGGCATAATCCGTAGTCTTGTTAAAGACCTCATAGTCCACATTCTGATAATCACCATACCAATTCTGAATTTCAGCACTATCAGTCTCGACATGAGCTGGAGTATAAGTCAAGTTTACAGTAACAGAAGCACCTTTAATTGGTTGCAGGGTAACAGGTGGCAAGACGACTTCGTTTTCGCCTGTTATCAACTCAGCGCAATCCAGCGTCTGATTTTTAAAGCCCTGTGCTGCAACTGTGATTGTCGTGGGAACAGAGTAAGCATCCATCGAATATGTACCGCGAGAATCAGTCATGGCCATCAATGTGTTGGTGTTGCCGCCTGCAAATGTCTGGGTCACCGAGACGCTGGCGCCATAAAGCGGCTGGTTGTGCTCCGCCTCTTTGACAATACCACTAAAATGCACATCACTGAGTTCATTCAACTTGCAGATTATGTTATTGTTACCCTCGGCGACGGTATATGTCCTATTAGCGGGCAACGAGTACTTGGTTGCCAATTGTTGTGGCAAGCGGACGGAATACACGAGTTTGCGACCAAGGGGCAAGCTGCCGATTTCCTTGCCTTGGGCCAGCAGTTCTCCACTCTCATCAAGCCATGAGATCCTGGATTGGCCCGTAACATCCTGTCCATCGGGCGTCCTGACCGTCAATGTCACCGTCTGCGGGCGCTTTAATGAAGTGAAAGTAACCGTTTTATCCTCTTCGCCAATCGCCACATTCTCAATCTTGCCTAACTCATCTCCATAATGGTTGGTCAGGACTACGTCCCAGTTGGTTTGGAATTCAAGCGCACCGAATTTATAGGAGAACTTATTCTTGGAAACCACAAGATGACGTCTGATGTCACTGTCACGATTGACAATCCCCAACTTCAGATCGACATATGCAGTGTCAGTCCCAGCAGGAAGATTAACCGTCAGACTCGCCCGATCAAGGTTTGTCGGCAAGATGGTGTACCTACTCCAATAATAATCTGATAGATAAGCTTCCAAAGCATCTGGCAACACATACACCGTCATATCATCCGGAACTCCAGAGAAAGAGTAATATATATATGGTGGCGTTAACGGAAGTGATGTCACTTTTTGCAAAGAGGTACAGTGACCGAAAGCACCATAGCCAATTGAATCAACAGATGCACCGATAGTGATTCTCATTAAATTTGTGCAATTTCTGAAAGCATTATCTCCAATTCTTGTGACTTGGTCAGGAATAATAACATCGGTGAGACCTATACAATTTGAAAATACATCATCACCGATATAGATTACCGAATTTGGTATATCAACCTTTAAAAGACTTTCACATTCTTCAAATGCACGTGAACATATACTGTCCACTGAATTAGGAATGGAGATAGACGTAATCTGAGAATTGGCTGCTAAGCCAATCGGCAGTTTCTTTACCTCGTTGCCTATGTTTACTTGTGATAAATTATATGTAGTCATATCACCGTTGGTCGTACAATTGATCGCATTCCAGGTTAATGCCGAAAGACCATCACAATAATCGAACGCATTATATCCAATTGTAATCACAGAACGGGGGATAGTGAGTTCTGTCAATGCTGAACACCCATAGAAAGCGAAATCACCAATGACTTGGATTGATTCAGGTAGTGATAAGTTTGCCAAATATCTACAGCCAGAAAAGGCTATACCACCAATGACTTTAACTGAATTCGGAATGTTGATAGAAGTGATTTTAGAATTCCTCAAAAAACTAATTGGAAGGGTTTCTACATCGTTGCCAATAGTCACCTCGGTAATATTGTCTGTATGCATACTGCCATTTGTATTACAATTCTTGGCTTTCCATGTCAATTTAGTTAAGCCAGTGCAGTCAACAAAAGCATCCTTCCCAATGTTCATTACAGATTTGGGAATCGTAATATTTGAGATTGACGAGCAGCCCAAAAAAGCATAACTACCAATGTAAGTGACCGATGATGGAATGTTGATGGTGGCAATCTTGGAATGAGCCACAAAGTTAATCGGTAGCACTTCAACAGTATTGCCTATAGTTACCTTATTAATGTTCGCAGTCGTTATATCACCATTAGACCAACAATGCTTGGCATTCCATGTGAGTTGTGTGAGCCAGTTACCAACAGCAAAAGCCTCTTTGCCGATGGATGAAACATTTTCAGGAACAGTTAGGATTGACAATTTGCTACATCCATAAAATGCCCTTGTGGCAATCGTAGTTACAGCGTCTGGCAGGTTAATAGCCGATATTCCTGCATTCGCAAATGCATTAGATCCAATGGTTGAAATAGTAGCCGGAAGTGACACACCTGTCAGTGAAGAACAATTGTAAAACGCATAGTTACCGACACCAATCACAGAATAAGTTTTCCCTCCAGAAGTAACAGAGGCAGGAACGTTTACGATACCACTATAACTATTATAATTGTTATCCTTATAGGTAACTTCTACGCTGTTTCCATCCACCTTATGATAATAGATTCCATCAATTACAAAATCGTAGTTGTTATTTAAAGATTCATTGCCACTTATATCATTGAAAAGGTTCCACCAATTTCTTTCTCTATAAGTGCTCTCGGCAATCAAAGGTACTTTGAGTTTTGCATTTTCATATACCCATGCTTCAAAAGTGTTTTTATTCGACATAGTTGGGGGCTCAACAGCTCGTGAAATGACAGTGGTCAACTGATTACAACCAGTAAATGCATCTTGACCTACGCTTGTCACCGTGTTTGGAATATCAACAACAGTCAAAGCCGTATTGCCGAAAGCCAATTTTCCAATTTGAGACACAGAATTTGGAATATTTACACTAACTAATCCGGAACAGCCCATAAAGGCATTATCGCCGATGATGCTGACAGAGTATGGAATTGCCACGGTATTCAGTGAAGTGCAATTGGTAAAAGAGCCATTCAATGAGACTACCGAGGTTGGAATCTTGATAGACTCAAGGCTTGAGCATCCAACAAATGTGCCATTTAGTTCACGAAGATGATTCGATAATGTCACATTCTTCAAATCAGAACAGCCATAAAACACATTCCAACCCATACTGCTAACTGAATTAGGAATAGTGATTGATTGCAATGAAGTGCAGTTGCCAAAAGCGGATTGTCCGATTGATTCGAGGCCATTGGATAAGGTAATAGATGATAGGCCTGAACAACCGTAAAAGGCATTATCACCAATTCCTGTTACAGTATTTGGCAATTCTATGCTTGTTAATCCAATACAATTCTTGAATGCATCTTTGTCAATGCTTGTAATGACATAGGAAAGGCCATAATCTTCATTATAGTTCCAAACACTAGTTGTTACCCTAGATGGTATCACTATATCTCCCTGATAATCACTATAATACGATGAGGCCACCGATGCAGTACCATCTCCGGTAATGCGATATTTAATTCCTCCATGAAAAAAATAATCATAACGCTGAAAATTACCAGTAGCAATCTGAGATGTACCAACAAGTAGGAAAACCAGCAAGGTTGACCTTAAGGAAAGTAATAGTTTTCTCATAATACATTCAAGTTTAATAGCCGTTTCTAGTCCTCCTCAGGCACGGCGGGGTTTATGGTTTAAGAGGTTTATGTTAACTGACGGATATATGAATAGCGTGAGGACAAAGTTCTGTTTATTCGTCTTGGAACTTCTATGGGGTCATACAGATCCACATTACAATCCCCAAGACTAGATAAAGCAAAAACGCCTTTCAGTATATCCAATATGTCATGATTAGATGAAGATGTTATCTGTCATAATCGCCACAAATTTAGGTTAATTACTTCTAATAGGCAAATTAAATAGTATATTCTTTTTAAAAAACTGAATTATACAAAATAAAGCATCGAAATTTTTTCCATCTAAAGACAAAAAGTGACAATCTTGAGTAATAAATGTTATAGATTATTGAAAAACACAGCAATAGCCTCCATTTCTACCAGCATTAATTCCTCCGCCTGAAATCCCCCAGCTGCCTTATAAATAACTAAAGAGAAATACGCCCCATTTTGGACTGCTGGCGATAATAGAAGAGACATGCCGGCGGATATGTAAGGGGCGACAACAATATATCGATGGAGAAGGACCGACTGGCGAAGAGTTAGTCGGAAAACCACCATCAGGACGCTATTATCTTGTTTTGGATAGACACCGGCCTTAAGCTGCCACCGTCGATTCAACCAAGAGAGTCCGATCGAAGTGTGATATCAATACTGGAGAAGTGTTGATGTCGCTCTTCTTTTTTTTCGGTTTGATATAGGAGGGTGAAAACAGGGGATACTGTAACATTATACTCCGTTCCTTGAGTGCCGCTTTTTGCTTTTCGGTGTAACAGCATAGTCCGTTTTTAATTGGTTTTGAGCAAAACGAAATATCGCAAATCACTGATAATCAATCATCATTAAATAATCAAAAATACTCAAGCAGCGGCCATTGATTCATCCTGGCCCCAGTAACAGCATGCTCCGTTTTTTAGTAAAATGAACTGGTTGCCCGGAATTGAGCAGTTTTTGTGGGGCTGCTATTGGATTATGCGGTCCATTTGAAGTCTTCCATAAGTTCATCAGAGAGGGGCGTATTCATGTGGATGTCATAAAGGATAGACCCATTTGTTGTAGCATCCTTTCGTGGGTTTTGGAGTTGTCCCGTTCCTACGAAAGTGAAGGGCAAAGTAATGCCATTTTCGGTCTTCACTTTGCGAACGAAGATAAAGGCTTGTTTACATGTCCGCTGGAGATATTCTTCTTTAGCAGAAATATGAGCAATACTTTCCCATTGGAATGTTTCGCTATCCAGGAACTTGTCTTTGTAGTTTAGGTGTTCTTGAACGGTGCTATCCTTCTTTAGACCCGCAAAGATGTACATGTTTCCATCCTTGTAATATGTACCCAACTGGTTATGTTTTGGATTCTCCAAGATCTTCAAGAGAGCTTGATCCTGTCTGTAATCCTGATAGAGCAAAAAGTCGTCCTCATCTTTATATCTGACAGAATACTGAGAAAGGCCATATTCAAGCAGATCGGACATAAATTCCACAAACTCAGGGTCAACACTGCACCGGAAAGTAATGGTCCCGTTTGATTGTATAATAACGCCACCCTCGTTCATAAATCGCAGTGCGTGGTCCAGTTGTTCGTCTGCATACCCAGAAATCTCATCTGCGATCAATTGGCGAATCGTCCATTCATAAGTAATGCCTTCAAGCAGATGTATTACTACTAGGAATTCGTGTCTACGAACCAGAGGCAAGAGACTTGAAATATAATCAATAGCTGTAATTTGCTCATCGGTAAACAGAGGAACATCCTCACCAATCCCTTTCAAGAATCCATAATAAGAGTTTGTTTTCTTATTATCTATCTTAATCTTCATGAACTTCAACAGGTTCGGCGCATAGTCGCTGTTAACATAGTCCATGTGTTTGGGGAACGTTGGCGTTTTAAGATAGCTCTTGAAGTTTTGGTAGTCTTTCTTCAGATATCGAATCTGGTTGAAGTTCTCGTTGTCGATATGGTGCAGGATCTCTTCTTTAGAAAGGTCGTCTATGCTTATCTTGACTCCATAATCTTCAAGGCCAAGAACCTTGAAGTCTTCCCGAACCATTGACTTGAGCAGTTTCTTTTCAAGGATGTAACCCTTTGACAAACTACCCAGAGCAAGTGCTATGTGCACACTACGCTTGTAACTGTTCCCGATGAAGTCGAGAATGGTGACGTAAGGCTTATTGGTGTATTTACGAAGACCGCGCCCCAGTTGCTGAATGAAGATAGTGCTTGACTCCGTTGGGCGCAGGAACAAGACCATATTCACTCCAGGGATGTCAACACCTTCATTCAGGATATCAACGGCAAAGAGAATCTCAAGTTCCTTGTTTTCGCTTTGCAGGTCGTTATAGGCTCTGATACGTTCTCCAGTTTTATTCTTTCCACTAAGAAACGCTGTATGGTAGTAATCGCCCATATTCTCAGCCATCATTCGAGCATGCTGGATATTGCGACAGAAGGCCAGTGCCTTCAGTTTCTGTCCCTCTGGACGATGTGACTCTATCTGCTGATAAATGAACTCGCAGTTTTCCTCGCTCGAAATCTGGGCTATGAGACGGCGTTCCCCGGCATCAGTCAACCCATAGTTAACAAGTTCATCACGAATACCGTAGTAATGGAACGGGACAATGAGGTCGTTGATGATAGCATCACGCAAACGCAATTCGTACGGGATGTTGTTGCCAAAAATCTCTACAACATCCTGGTTGTCCATGCGGTTCTCGGTTGCCGTGAGGCCGAGCAAGAATTCAGGCTCGAAGTAATCGATGATCTGTCGGTAGGTCTCAGCGACGGCATGATGGCACTCATCGATAATTATGTAGTCAAATTCCTTTTTCCCAAACAGTTCGAGCGAGCGGCACATAGAGACGTTTGTCGAGAAGATGAAGTCAGCCTCAAGTTCCTTCGCCTCTCCTGAGTACATGCCACAAGTTTTCAGACCGCCAAATACCTCCTGGAATGTTTCAAGCGACTTCCTTAAGATGGAGCCTTCGTGAACAACATAAAGTAACCGCTCAGGAGCGAAGTTTAGCGCATCGAAAGCAGCAAGATAGGTTTTACCTGATCCAGTTGCTGATATAACGAGCGCTTTATCAATTCCAATGGCCCTGTTACGGTTCAATTCCTTAAGAGCCTTGCGTTGCATGTAATTAGGCTTGATCTTCTGCTCGGCAAGGTCGTAATCCATATCCCAGCGCTCAATAGCGAAGTTTAGCTTCTGAGCGTAGATATTGATACGGTCTTGCGTAAGGTCATATGTTTTACTCCACAGGTCTTCAAACTCGATGCAGGCGTTTTGATAAGCCTCATCTTGTTTCTGGCAATCAATGACAAGATCCCATTCTATGTTCTTGAGCAGTGCATAGCGGGTTATATTGGATGAGCCTACAATCAGTTCACACCGCTCGTCAAACTCAAATAGGTATCCTTTGGTGTGGAATCCGTTTGTCGTATAGTTCTTCTCGTTGTAGAAGCACTCATCATCAAGGTGACAATCAAATTTCTCAAAAGCAAAGGCCAGCTTCAAGAAGAAGTTCAACGACTCCACATCAGTGAAGTTCTGATAAGTTGATGTGATGAGCTTACCCTCAGCTCCACGCTCTAATGCTGATCTGATATCATTGGACAATAATACCAACCCTGCTTTTTTGATGAAGCTAACAGAAAAACTGAACCTCTTGCAAGTCCTCAGGTTGGCCTGAATTGTTGCAAGGAACGTTGTGTCGGTATAGTTAGTAAGAAATCGAGATTTCATAACTGAACTCATTGTTTCTTAAAGCCATTAAATCATAGTTTTCACTTCGTCTATGATTTCTTCATATCTCTTATCCATGAAGCCGATTAACTTATAGAATAAGGTCTCTTCATCAACTGATTCACTCCAACTTTTGAGAATTCCAAAACCAGTATTCGCATATTTTTCCGCCAAATTATAAACTTCATCTCGGTCGCAAATATCGTCAATCATATCCGGATTACCCTTTAAACACTTTTCATAATACAGACATGAGAGTAATGGTTCACAATTGGTTAAGAATTCGGTTCGAACAAAAGATTTGACAGCGCCAACTGACTGAATGGGTGTCGGCTCTCGTTGTTCCATCTCACATAAAGCAATTGCAAAGCAATATAATTCAGTTCGCGTTGCTCCATTCTTGTGAAGTTGAAAATATTTTGTTTTTTCAATATTTTCAATGAAGCCATCATCATAGGCTTTTGCTATATTTAATGTTACTCGTGGCATAATTTTATTTTATTTCAGTTATTCCTTCAGACATTGTTAATTGACTGAATGACACATAGTTGTTATTCAGCGCTCCTGCGACATTTTCATCGTATTCGGTAGGAGTAAAAGTTAAAATAACTTGTTTAGACTTAGCTATCTCACACAACGTGTTGACAAAATTAAGACGGTTGTCTTCATCAACCCTACCGATAGGTGTATCTATGAATAGTAATGAGTCATGCATAGATACCTTCTGCAATGCCAATGTAAATGAGAGTGCAAGTAGTGCTCTTTCTGCGGCACTACAAGAACCGAGAGTTTGAGTTCCATAATTATCCAAGAGTCTAAAAGTGTAATCTTCAAGTATTTCAACCTTAGAGAATGCATTCTTCTTCCAAAGAAGTTTTGTGAACGTTTCCAAAGTCTCCTTTTCCATCTCATTTCGACTCTCTTCAAGCAGCTCTAAACGAGTTTCCTTCAGTATATTTCGGCATTTCTTACAATACTCCGCTTGAGAATTAACTTTCTCAAGTTGTTTGTTCTTTTCTATCAGTGATTTTAACTTTTTTGCTTGCGCTACATAATTTGAATCTAATTCTTTTTTATGAGCTTCTTCTATAGCCTTCTTTGCTACAATATCATCGCGTTTATCCTTTAACTCCTTTTTTTGCTCGATAGCCTTCGTAACAGCTTCAGTATTAGGGATATTCATCAGATACGTATTAAGCTGTTTCTCTTCATCAAGATAACCTTTATATTGTTGCTTTAAATCCTTAAGCTCATCCATATATGTGTCACGAATTGACTTGTACTGAGTAAGCTTGTCAAGGTATTGTCGAAGGATTACGTCGGTCTTATTAAGTAAGGCTGATGTTTCAGACGAAACCTCTAATTCCTCTTTTAATTTTTTTATAAAGCTATATGAATGCTCTCCTAAATCTTGGTCGCACACACAACAATGTTTCTGCTTTTCAATTGATTCTAAGAGGAACTTATCAATTCGAGGTGGCAATTTTCCGCTTTTATCTTGCTCTTGAATATATTCATAGAGGCTTTTAATTGAGGGATACAAAGCAAAATACTGGGTATAATCCCTTGCAAAAATCATCATTTCTGCCTTTTTTTGATTGATAGACGTCTTCAAATCATCAATCAATTTTTCGACTTCTTTTAATCTATCATTTTTCTCCTTTACATTAACATGACCACTAATGACAACATCTAAGTTTGATATTTCATCATCACAATGATGAATTTGAGTCGTATAACTATTGATTGTCAGAGCAGACGCATCAATAGCATCCTGTATATTATCTAGCTCTTTCTGAGCTTCTGCAACATCTTTTTGTGATGAATTTGAGATTTGGGGGTTTAATACATCCTTTAAATATTTATTGAATGCAGCCTCTGCCTTTTCAATAATTTTAGCCTGGGTCAGTTCTTCAATACCATTTTTGATATTTTCCAATTGGCCAGCCTTAAAATAATTTTCAAGATGCTCTCCATCAAAAAATATATATTCATGAATTTCTTCTGGAACTGTCTTTTTCACTATTGACAATGTTTCTTCCTCGGTATCAATCGAGTTCCATTCTCCATCCTTGAAATGCATGATGGTAAATTCAGTACCTATAGGAATTACCGCATCATTTGTAACATTATACTTTCCTACTCTCTGGAACCGAATTCTCTCTGTTGAGTCATCAGAAGAAAACAAGATGCGTATTGCTGCGTCCCCTATGGCGTTGCCACCATCTGGGAGATGATTACGTATCTCTTGTACTTGCTGATTATTCAATATCTCACTAGCAGTATATTTGTCACCTAGATGCATCTCAGTATCATATAAGCACCAGGTGATCGCATTAAGCACATTCGTCTTCCCAACGCCATTTTTAGCAAAAATGATATGTAAATCATTTTGCCCAGGTTTATATGGGAATTGCAGTACCAAATTTCGAAACTGCCTAAAATTCGATATTTCAATACTTTCTATTCTCATTGCCCTAACACTATATTGATTTTATTATCTTTTCTATTATTCGCTTACCCTGGCGCCCTTCTTCAATTCCAGATAGGACGCGTTCAAGACCCTTCTGCATCGCAATATCAGATTTGGTCTTGTCAGCAATCTTGTTTAGGATTCTTTTGTTAATAGCCATATTAATCTAGTGTATTAATTATTTTTAATGCGTCTATTGAGTTTATTGCATTTGCAGCAATTTCTTTTAATCTTATTTGCTCCTTCATTCTTATTTTGCGTTCCAATTCGGCACTTTCTGCATCCAGGGAGCTGACAGTATCCACGCATATATCATAAAGACTTGCAGACAATTTATTAGGACTTTGCCTAATAATGCGCCCTACACGCTGAATGTACTCACGTGGATTTGTACTAGATGCCATGAGTATGCCAACATCTGCAGTTGGGATATCAATGCCTTCGTCCATACACTTAATTGCAACGATTACTTGATAATCTTTTGATTTGAACTTTGAAATAATATGTTCTCGTTCAGATTTGTTATTAAAGCGTTTCTCTGGTTTTGTGCCTTCTTTCTCTGTAAGCTTATGAAAAATGATTCCTTTGTTTGCAAGAGTGCTCAGAACATTGCTTAATTGTTGCGGTGAAACAAAAATAATCATGTTCTCAATTCTCCCTCTTTTTTGAAGATCATCTAAAATACACTCCAATTGTGAGTACTTAGCTGATGCATTTTTTATAATAATAGCTCTCTTTTCTAATAACCGCTCAAGAGACAATGCCGCATCTGGGTCCTTGTCTTTCAGTCTCCAGATCTTGCTTATTTTAGCTGATATCTCCTTATATGCTTCTGTCTCAATTTCGTTAAGGGAAACTTTTGATATGAGGTATTGATAGTTTACCAGGAAATGCTTTCCTGTTTTTGGATTATACTCAGTTAGAGCATCTTTTATCGTAAACTCAAAATTCCTTTCACCATAATACTTAACTAACTTTGCTGTACCAGTGTCATCGAACCAACGACTAGGGGTTGCACTTAAGCCGATTCTAAACTTATAACAAGGGAGCAATGCCCTTTGGAAGACTCTGGCACCTAACCAATGTGTTTCATCTCCAACGAATAATACTTTGGTCTCTGAGGGCAGGTGCGTTGATAGCATGTTCGTAAATTTCTCAGAAGATGCAGTGTTATGCGTAGTATATAAACATATGTGTTCTGCAATTCCTGTTCCATTCTTTAGGAGAAGTTTCAATAAGAGGGATTCCCAATTACTTATCGAACCATCAATAATAACACTTTCATCAAAATATAGATGCTGCGCTTCAACCTCATCTTTCCATTGTTTCGATAATGTATTCTGTGGAGTTGATATTATCGTAATTAGACGACTATTAATTTGATTAAGGTACTTAATACCAGCGATAGCGGTTCTTGTTTTTCCGGTACCTGTCGCCATCTCAAAGAGCAGTTGATAATTATTCTCTTTCCATTTATTTAAAGCATCAGCTTGGTAGAAGAAGAGTGTTTTATCATACTTGAAATTATAGTTTTTCATTTTAGCAGAATGGTACCTCTTCAAAGAAATACTTTCCAGATCAAAATCTGCAGAATAACGAATGATGTCATCTTTCAGAGCATTGGGCAGATTATAGACCTTAACATTCTTTCGTTGGCCCGACCAAATCTCTTCAAATCTTTTTTTGTCCCTTATAAAGTATTCATTAGCATCGGTCCATTCCTTGAAAACCTTAAACTCCTCATCATTATTAACCCACGCAGCAGCGGTTTCGTTAATTGATCCACTAAAGGATAGTTCATTTCCATCAGTGTCTCTCATTATACCCACTTTTTGATGAAACAGCCCTTTCTCTGATATCGTTTCATTATCACAGATACTGCCGTCTTCATTATATACCACAGCAAGTCTCATCTCGAGCAGGCCTAATGAAAGCATCCAGCCAAGAGCCTTTACATGGTTTCTTTCAAATTCATCTTCAAGACTACTCATGTTAATTCCCAGCTCTGAAAGGGTTAATGACGGAGAATTCTCTGCTATTTTCTTAATAATGTCTATATCTTCTGTATTAAGACGCGGACTTGTAAGAAGTCTCATTCTACCACCATTAGAAATGAAATCAGCCAATCCCCTGGCAGCAATGGCCATTGAAGATGAAGAGAAGAAACCCGCTATTCGATCATACTTGACCGAAGCCCTCAAGACGGGCACATAATAATCCTCTATAATGTCATCAACACCAGATTCATAGCAAGACTTTATGTCTAAATCCTTAAAATTCATCTTCTATCGAATCTTTAACGGTTTGGATAATAGTATTAACATTTGAACGTCTTCTAGCTTGAGTAGTCTGTGATAAAATGCTCAATATTTCATCACGGACTGAATCAGTTGCTCCAGCCATGAAATAGTTCTGGATATAGGGGATATATAGGCATAGTTTAGGTAAAACCGCTTGTCTGGTTTTCTCATTCAGTTTGATGAATAGTGTTCCGAGTGCATTAGAGTTAGCTCGACATTTCTCAAATCGGCAGAGCCCTAATTGGGCAGCTGTCTTCATGTGGTTTTCACCATATTTCTTATCCGCAACTTCTTTACGTTTTTCTTCACGCAATAAATAACCCATCTTGGAATAATCAATATCAGTCATTCCACAATTATGAAGCAGGTATGGAACGTAATAATAAGCATCTTTGAAATCACTAAATTGCGAGATGTCCTTTTTATCCACAGCAGCAGGAGTAAATCCGTCCTCAATGATACTCAAAATATCACTACACTTATACTTTTTTAGTACCTCTAAAAGTATTTTACTCTTTTCTTCGTCACCCAAGATACCCTCGTCTAAATGAGCATAAAATGCTTTTAAAAGAACCTTTTCGTTAGTCGAATTACCAAGGACACTTCCCCAGAACTCTTTATCCATAATATATTTTGTTCCGTTCATAGTTATTTCTAAATCACGATACCATAGTGATGGGTCAATCATTTGTTTAAAAGATAAATTAAAGAACGACAAAAACAGTTTCTTATGATCCTTGTATTTCTCTAAGAACTCAACAACAGACTTTAAAGGTGTAGCCAAACCTATTTCATCATAATATCCATTATTAAAGTCTTCAATGAATTCCTCATAGGACTTAATCTGTTCTACATTTCTTCCTAATGTGTTCTCTTCCCAATATGTTTGATTTCTGTAACAGAATTGCCAGAATGAAAGATTGCGGAAAAATCCTGGTTGATTACACCATCTTGCTATCTGTACATAAATATTAGGGATTGGAGCTTGTTTATAATCTTCATGACGCATAATATATGGCAAGCAACCATATCTCATCAGAACACATATACGCATAAAGATTTCAGCTATATCTAATTGAAACTTCTTCTCGTCTTTTTTTGTTTGGTGAAAACCGCAGAACAGATAAAACTTTGTTTCTTTTTTGGGACAATAATGCTTCCATATCTTTAGCGCTTTTACTATCAATTTGCGATCTGACCAGTTATCAAATGCGAAAATGAAATCACCATGATAATTTACTCCTGAAAGCTTCTTCGCCATTTCCTCCCCACGACGATTCTGGGCTAATAAGCGTTCATCTAGTCCTTGTCTAAACTGAAACGGCCTATTAGTTGCAATGAGCTCATCCAATAACTGTTCCCAATATGGAGAGGCTAAGAAATTGTCATCCCATAAATAAATATATGGACGTTTTAATTTGCCTGTTTTCTCATCGATTTCATTATCAAGGAAATCAGACAGATTAGAATATGGCAAGACTTTACGCTCCAATTTGTTTACACAAAACGGGCAGCGGCGGAAACATCCTCTGGTTAAAAAACCTATAGAATAATCTTTATAATCCTTATAGTATACAGGGGACTTCTTAATGCTTTCCATTACAGCGATATATTCATCGTACAAATGATAATCAGGCATCTGTGTACGCATGTCAATACCATAATCACCTGATTTCCTTTTCAATGAATTCAAGAAGACATCCTGTTCGAGTCGATGCATATCCTCTTCTCTTCTGGCCGCAAAACCATCCTTTTCAGAGAGATTAGCATAACTCCCCGTCCCTCCCATATGCACTCTCTTTGCAATAGATTTATTCTCCATTAGAAAAGAAAGTAATAGAGGCGGGTTTTCTAAAGTAAACGAAAAAACGCAAGAGACGTAAATATGATCTAGTTTTGACAACTCTTCAAAGTTGTTTTCGTTTGTCAGCAACTCATATGTGCTAGATTTTTCTGGTGAAAGTAAACTGCTTTTCTGAATAAAGCCATTATCTCTAAAATAACCGGCTATCTTTAAGAGAGCAAGGTTGGGATGGCGGGTTCCATTACAAAGAAGATCAGCGTCAACCAATCCCACATGGTAATATTTCTTTCTTTTTGCCATTACATCTCAACCATATTGGACATAACACATACGCTGCTTTAATGATTAAGGCAAAGCAGTAAGCCATCATCGATGAGGTAAAGCGAGTCTTTATCAGATGCCCACTTGGCGAATTCAGCAAAACCCAGTTCATCATCAAGAAGTGATAATCGGTTAACTTTCCTTATTGAATTTGCATCAGATAAAAAAGAACACATTTGTTTCACCTCATCTAGTAGGCCAAGCTCTATATCAGATGAATCATAAGAGCCTTCTGGTTTTGTAAAACTGATTAAACCATCACCAAACTGAAAAACCACTTGCTCTTGAGCAATATGACTAAGTAAAACTTGCTTTATGTCATCAATAGAATTCATAATATAAAGACAAACTCCATTGCAGTCCCTGCGAGCCGACCAAAGCTCAAATAACTGCAAAGGAGTTTGTTATGACGTTTATATTTTTGGTCGTTCGCTAGTATCGCCATCTATGTAAAAAAAATGGTGAATGCAAATATACGGCTTTTTTCTGAAAAAACGGTTAAAAACGGTCGTTTTTCGACAGTAACAGCTAAAATACTAGATTGGGATGCTTGAATGGAGCACCCCAATCAATAAAAAGAACGTTATTGATTATTCTTTTAAACAAAGGGTTCAAACGGTATTGATGACTATTTACACAAGAATAATATATTGTTAAAATGCCAAAACTAACTGGCAGAGGTCAACTAGACTGTAGAAAAGCTATATATTAAAAACGGATAAGCTTTCCTTAATTAAATTGGCTATTGTTTTTTGGCCTTGCTCTCCACCTCCTGGAAAATACTCACTGGTTAATCTTAAATTATTACGTACTATATTTTTCTGAAATTGTAAAAAGCATTCTTCAAAATAAGATTGTGATAAATCTTGTATTTTAGTCCCAAATTTGTATAAATCAGGCATAGCATAGACAACTCCCCTAAATCCTGTAGTCTTCCATAAAATGTTATCGTTTGGGTATTCCCATTCAGTATAAAAAACTTTTTTCAATGCATTGAAACAATTGAAAATTATTTTTATAATTACCTCATCTCGATTATCTATAAAATATTGTCTGAATGGAAGTCTATTGTCTGGTTCTAGCTCAAGAAAATTTTTAATATTGAGCCTATCTCTATTAGGATTCTTGGTGATTAGCTGAAGAATGCTTTTTGCAAATGTGCCCTGTGAAAGTGTTGCATTCTCCTGGTCTACTGTTTTCTTGCCTAGCATTTTGAGTCGATAATAAAATGGTGAATTACTATCATAGTTCATAACTCGGGCAATCTCATGAACAGTTTTTTGTGGACTTCTCTCACTAGCGACGCCAAAAAGATCAAAAATCAAGCTAGGATTAACTTGTTTTTGATTACTATTAATAGTAGCAAAAACATAAGCCTTCTCTTCTAGATCTAGACCAAACATCAAGACAACCGGAAGATCGAATTCGTTGATTCTTTCTGACGTTTCAATGCCCCATAAACGATGCTGACCGTCAATGACTTCTCCTATTATCTCATTCTCATCGAATGAGATAACATGATCAATTTCGTTGATGTCAACATGTGCATTATCATTTACGCTAATCACAATTGGTGTTGGAAATACGGCATCTGGATCACTGCAATATTCTCCTATATCTTTCACCCTTTTGTTTGAACGATCTCTCTGAACACCTTTATCAGAATCTCCACGAGAAATTACAGTTGCTATATTTGTAAGGACTGAAGCAGGAATGGAACTCAGGTAAAATGTTCCAATAGGTTGCCTAACTTCGATATAGTTTATTTTTATCATATCAAAAAATTATAATCGGTTTCCATAACCGTCATCTGTCTGATTTGATGACATGGTTGTTATGGTCTTAACTTGTCTATTTTGCTGGTTTAGATAATTATCGTATAGTTTCATCTCGGGTTCGTGCTCTGAAAGTTTAGAGTACCCAAATGAATAACACGCTAAAATTATAGCAAGTAAGAAAAAGATTAATTGCCACCAATCAATTGAAACATCTTTTTCTGGGATAGTACTAAACCTATCAAATAACTCATTATTAGCAGACGCAGCGAAAAACACTGCACAGAAAACCATAGCAAAAATTAAAATGGTTGTTAAGCACGTTCCAATTTTTCTATGGCTATACTCCTCATCGTCAATAAATTTAGAAAAAATAGGTGCTAATACTGCAGATATTAATACTAAAGAGTATGTGTAGAAACTCCCAGAAACGCTATCTGCGCATAGAGATTGGTATACTTGCCAGTCATCAAAAATAACTCTTTGAATAAGATTAATAATAGTTCCTAGTTGACCAGCTACAATAACAAACATTCCCCAGATAAAGAACTGAAGAAAATGTCTATTACACATTATAAATGGTGTTATTAGTGCCTTTATAAAATACCTTCTTTTTTTGTCTTGTGTAGACTGTTCTTTGTTTGGTTCTGACATAATCATTATATTTATTAAATTTGACACATATATTCTATATTTATAAATATTTTATCAAAAAACGCGCGGAATAGTCATCGTAATTTTTGCAAAAATATCATAAAGATATGAATTGAGCAACAATTTCTTGAAATAAATAGAAGCTAAGAATTGTTAAGATTCATCGTTTTCTCGTTTAGCAATATTTAATTTCACAATAGGATGCATAGGTTCTAGTTTGCTGCAATCACTGATTTGCCAACCAGGGACAGAACTAAATATATCAAAGAATTTCCAGAAACGGTCATAATTATCATTATCACAAAAGTTATGTATATCTTTATTTGAGAATGGTAGAATAACAACAAATGATATGTTTATAATTCTTACTTCGGCTACTACATGTGGTAAATCTTTCGTTGATTCATCTTTTCTTATAAATACCATAATGGTTGGATGTTTCTTTACATCTGGATGATCAAAGCGAGCAAGTTTTGGAAGTGACGTCTCTGAATTCATGCCAATAAGCCACTTCCTAGTTCGTTCAAAGCTCTTTAATGTCACATCGTCTAAAACACCAAATACGTATTTGCATAGAGCTTTATAGATATTTTGTTCGGGGAATGCTCTATGTGATATTAAAGAAATGTTTAAGGGAGAATGATCTGGATTAAGAGCCTGTTCTCCTTCTTTCATATAATAATTTATACTTATATTACCGTTATCAGTTTTCTTAAAAGAATAATTGTCACCATTCACTTTATGAGGGTAACCTGTTTTGTTCTTAATGCCAAAAAACACACGAGATATGTTAAACAGACTCAGAAAATCTTGTTCGATCGAATCTCCAAACAATTGATTACAATTATCACATTCGTCATTAGTCTTAATACTCTTATTACCCAATGCCTCTGATATTGTATGTGCATCTTTTTTAAATGAGACTTCGGGCATTGACCGAGAGCAGTATCTACATATTCTCTTTAGTTTGTCTGGCTCACCAATTCTTACATGTGTATTTTCCCCATAGAAACAGATGTTATATTCTTTTCTAAGTTTCTGGAGTTTTATATTAGCTAAATACGCTTGTTCTTTCTGTTTATTGTCAGAATCTATTGAAATAAGATAGGTTAGTATATTGTCTTTTTCTTCTTGGGTAATATCTTCATCAACAGCCCAAAAAAACCATTCATCCTGTTTAAGTTCCTTTTCAAAGTAGTCAATCAATCTCAATATACGAGGATTTAGATTTTGAATGTTATTCACTAGAACTCTAACTTTTTCTTGCAATTCTCGGCTGTTTTTTTGAAAGCATTCTATCTGAACTTCACTCTTTGTTTTATCTATTGATGTGACAAATGGGGTCAATAGCCAGTACTTAATCATTGTATTTTCTTTCTCGTCTGCTCCTTCAACTTTAATCTCAAACGATTTTGTTTTTGCCAAAAATAAAAACCTGCTCATAAAGACTCTATAAGTTTTAAAACTATTCAACTTAATATACCAAGTGAATACAAAAGTAAACAATTATTAGCAGTAATCAATAAGTTTAATACTTTAAATTCATTAATTGTAGTTCTGTCGAACAATTACAAAACAGAATATGGCCTTGACAAACGTTGAATTGGTGCGTTTAGGCTCATTAAAAAATTAACATATCAAATTGTTCTCATGGATATAGTTTGAATTTACTCCAGTTTCCGAATGGGATAAAAGGGCTATCTTTAAGAATACTTATTTTGAAGAAAAAGATAGGTCATTTCCTTGGTTAAGTGAGGGAAATGACCTATCTTTGTGACGGCGTTATTTATACACTTTTCATGAACACTTCTTTGGAAACCCCGATGAATAAAGGGATTTGGGGATTCTCCAAATCTTTCAATCACTTCATTTTCGTGTAAACTCTAATCCCATTTTTCATTTCTGAAAATGATGAAATATAATCTTTTTTCTTGAGAGTTTGAACCAATTTCATTGTCTGTTCATTATTGGGTATCTCTGGTTTCTTTCCTTTCTCAGCGATATGCTTATAAGGATATGGCAACGTATTTAGTAAAGCAGTAATATCATCATCTGCAAAATCATTCTTTTCCAAAGTATAATTCAGAACGCGCAATCGCAACCGAACATCAGACTTCCTTGTCAACGACAGCACCTTCAGCACGAAATTAGAGTCCAGAATCACTTCTTGCTGGTTCAGTGCAACAATAATCTCATCAGCTAAATCTGAATTCATAATATCTTTTCCAAAATGAGGGACCAAAGAAGCCTTTTCGCGTACACTGAGTCTAGACCTCATTAGCTCCGTTGCCACCTCCGTCGTATAACTGAAAGAACTTTGGGCGGCAAGGAACTCACGCCTATTCTTTAGCAGATAAGCAACAACTACTTCTTCAGAATAGTTGGAAAGCAAATCATTTGTATTTTCATCTTTAAAAGGTAGTATCCCATTTTCGATAAGCAAAAGAACTCTTCTATCTTCAATACTAGGAACTCCGGTTAATCTCCATCTAGAGAATTGACCAATAATTCTCTTATATACATCAAATTTAAGTGTATCCGTCTTTATCAGTTGCTGCAACAGCATCCTTTCATCATCTTCGGGGTCTTGTGGCACATCTATACTCGCAAATACATCAGCGTACCGTTCCACATATTTAACAAGTTCTGGATCCACCTTCTGTTCGCTAACATTGTTCATGAAATGAATGACATTTTCCCACGACGGTTGTATCACATCGCATTTCAATGCCAACACCTTTAAGTCATTTTGTTCGACAGCCTCAAAGTTCAACTTGTTCTGTTGTTTCTTTAAATAGGCAATCTTCTCATTTTCCGTGGCCTCTATCGTCAGCAAGATACCCAAAATTGCATCCTTGCTCTCCTTTTCTGATTCTGGCGCAGTAAACACCGTCCTCATGCACTTTCCAAGGTTTTCTTCCACTCGTTCAATCAGTTGTTCGTGTTCAGTCTGATTCACCAAGCTATATGAAACTGAATCCAAATTCATATCGAGCAGATTGCTTACCAATACCTCAACATTATGTCTTGTCAATGTGTATGAATTCGTGTCGGCCACAGTCTTTAGTATAACTATAGATTTATCATTCAATTCTGTAAATTGATATTCTCCGTCCCTAATCAAGATGCACCATTGTTCTTCCTCATAATCCAGCAGATGGTCTGTCATAAATGCAAAATGCTCACTTAACCATTTTCGACTTCCTTCGCAACTATGCTCCTTTTCTGCATATTGATACCAACTCAGTTTTAGGCTCAACTTGTCATCGTCATTCTTATTAAGAGCGTTCCATAGGTTTTTGTATAAACTGAACAATAGCCCAAATACTTCTACAGGACACTTTCCTTTCTGGTAATACTCAGCCAAGAAATCATATTTCTTATTTTCTATGGCGGTCCTGAGTATCACCTTCAGTAGCTCAATATTCGTATGGTCTATTTGGTGAGATGCCAAATAATCAACAAGGTTAATATTCAGAATAACACTTTTGCGATAGATTGGCTTCGGTATCTCATTTAGACAAGCCTCAACGTTATTTATATGATAGTCGTATGGATGAACCTTGTTCAATTTCATATCCAATACGTAATCCCAATCGTGTGCATCAATAAAGTTGGCGTAGAAATACGATATATAGTCATAATAGTTCTCATCTATATACCCCTTCACAACTAAATACTCGATCAACCGCGGTACTTCTAGTTTTTTATACTCATCCATCGAGCCATAATCAATTTCATTCATCAGCTGACTGATCATCTGAGAACGAATATCTTCTTTCCGAATATCAAAGAATGCCATGTCACTCAATTCCTCAAAAGTGGTTTTCAATGCTAACATTCTCTCACTGAAGGATATGGAGTCATTCACATCTTTTTCTATTTCTGAGAAGGGAATTGACTGCGAACCCTGTAGCTGTTGACCACGATGGTAGCCGCCAGATAAATCTATGTAAATATATGTAACATTCGTGTTCGAAATAAGTTCGTTAAACAGTTTCTCATTCGATGCTATATCCTTTAGACTGTAAAAGTTGTCACCTACTTTAATTTGCTTCACGAAAATACCTATTCTGTCTCGATATGCCTCAACATAAATTCGTCTCAATTCAGCCTCCTTCATGTGCTGTTCTTTTTGATATGCTAAATGAAGTTCTCGTCTTCTATCATTTTCATCCTCCAATTCTGCTATCCTTGCTGCTACGAAAGATTCTTTCAGATTCAACAACTGATAAACTACCCCCTTGCAGTCATGCAAATCTGCAAAATCTTTCGGGAAATAGTTCTTATACACAATCATTCCCAGCAATTTGTCTCCACTGATTCCATCCTCCAATTTCCCTCTATATTGCACAAATTCATTGGCGATATTCTTCAGCAATCGCATATCATGAAGGAAGAAGCCCAACTCCCTGAGTGTCATTTCCTTTATCTCCGTTACGCCCCGCTTCTTCAGTTCCTCTTTCAACTGGTTCTTCGCATTGGATCTGTTAATAACCGGTATTACTGTTGTGATATAGTCGAAACACTTCACTCGCTCAGCATTCTGGAACAGATCATCTCGCACAGCATAAATAAAGAATATCTTTCTCCCCACCACCTTTGATTCGTTTAGCAGCAGATTCAGTTCACGCAACTTCAAGAAGATGTCGGTTGATTCAAATCGGTCTAAATCCTCCAACAATACAACGTCATAATTCGTCTGTTCAAAGAAGTATAATATCTCGTCCAAATGCTTGTTGAAAATAGATGTATTCTCAACAATCTCTATCTCCCCATCCTTAAGATTAAGTTTATTCAATCGACTGTTACTTATAGCTGGTACAATCAAGGAAAAAGCTTTATACGCGAACCACAGCAGATAGATTATGCACAAAACATCTCCAGATATATTAATCCATTCCTTACCAAACAGTTTGCACAGCCATTCTACTCTAAGAAATTCAGGCTCAAGCACTACAATGAGAGCAATAATAGTCAATATGATTGAAATTGTCATTTTGACCACCTGGTCAGCAGGCAAGTGGAATATCCTCTTGAACCGTGAGTTGGGAAGCGTATCCTGCTTTTCTTTATAGATGAGTTGTTGTAGGATGCTATATTCTATCAGCCGGTCCAAATTCAGTTTCGATAGTTCATCTTTATTATCATCTCCTTTTTCAATTGTCTTTCCTTGAATTATTGCATCTGATGGTTTTAGAGTGGCTAGTGAGATGTTCAGATAGTTATGGTTTGGAAAGTCTTCCTTGAGTGTTAGAAGTATAGAACTTTTTCCAGAACCAAATGGACCAGTCAATGCAATATTGGTGGCATCCCCCTTCTGAAGACGTTCTTCAATATCACGAACACTCTGATAGGCTTTATCCTCCGGTTTGATTTGTTGAGGTTGCAAACTCTCTTGTGTGACATTTTGTTGTATACTTTTATGCTTTTCTACCATATTACGCTGTCTATCGTTTCTATGAAAATTTTAAACCAACAAAAAAGAACTTCTTTCTATGTACTGACCATAGTTTTGCACATGTAGCATTTGAAGTCAGTCTTCAGCCAAATAGTATCTGCAAATATACGCATTCTTTTCAAAAAGACCTAAATTGACAGTACTTTTTATGACTGACACTAAATAGACTTGACAGATTTGAGACCAATCATTTTGCTATATAAAGAGAACAATAAGACAAAAACGAGGACTAAAATTTGGATATTTCAAATTTGAGTCCTAATTTTGCAGGAAATCTACAAAATTCATAGCGTGATGATACTTAATATAGAAATATCAAATTTCTTTTCAGTCAAAGAGAAGGTGTGTATTGACTTTAGGGCTGCAAATATCCACACCCAACGTGCGAAAGAATTGGCTGATAATGTAATTGACTGGAATGGGACTAAAGTCTTGAAGTCTATTGGTCTATTTGGCCCTAATGCTTCGGGAAAGACAAGCATACTTAAGGCCATCACCTTTTGCTGCCGGATGATCTTGGATTCTCACCTTTACAATGAGGGCGTGACATTCAATTTCGAACCGTTCAAATTCGATGGCTGGCAGAACAAACCCAGCAAGTTCCTCATTGACTTTGTTTGTGATGATGTAGAATATGAGTATTCTTTTGAGCTTACCCGTGAGCAAATTCTAAATGAAAGCTTATATTATTATCCTACTGGTAGACGGGCAAAAGTTTTTGTACGAAATCCGAATGGTAAATATAGCTTTGGACCTGGTGTAATGGTGAAACCTTCAGATGTGGTCATTAATACCAGCAAGAAGAATCTATTCCTTAGCCGAGCAAGTTCCATGAATCGCGAGATTGCTCAAAAGCTTTATCGCTATTTCATGAACCAATTTCTACTTGGACTTGTGAATGTAAATGATTTACTGGTATTGGATAGTTTCAATTCATTTAAACGTGTAATACTTAAAGCTCTTGAAATATGTGATACAGATATAACGGACATTGAGGCAAGGACTGAACAAACTCCTGCACCCGTAGCTATTCCTGGGCAATCAGAGTTGTCATATAAGTTGGTGGACGTTCTCCGTTTCAAGACTTTCCATAGGGATCAAAAAGATATAATGTTTGATATGGATATGGAAGAGTCTAATGGAACACGTAAGCTATTCCAAATTCTAATTCGTTTATTAGATGTAGTTAAGAATAAGAAAGGCATCCTAATGGATGAATTTGATATGGGACTCCATACACGTTTGGCTGATTTTATTCTGGATTTAATTCATGCTTCAGATAGAAGTCAGCTTTTATTCACATCTCATAACACAAATCTTATTGATGTAAAGAGGCTTAGACGTGACCAAATTGTATTTGTCAACAAGTCCGGACATGGTGCAACTGAAGTCTATTCATTATATGATTTCAAGGATTTCCGAGAGAACATGGATGCAGAAAAAGCCTATATCCAAGGCCGATTTGATGCTGTTCCGTATGTTGAATCTTCTGTATCGATCTTAAAGACTTTATTGGAGGGCTGAAGATGGCAAGAAAGAGAGAAAAAGGTCAACCGCGAAGAATGAAAAAAGTCATTCTTGTGGTATGTGAGGGAGAAACTGAAGCGACATACGTAGACTTTCTCCGGCAAAGCTATCGTTCACCAATCAAGATTGTGCCCCGTGTCTCGGGACACGATGTGAACAGAAGAAAACTCGATGAATTCAGGAAATCGCTGAAATTGTCCAGTAACGATGATATTAAAACATTCTTAATGTATGATCTGGATGTTCAGGGCGTCTATGAGAAACTAAGTAGTCTTGATGCAGTCTTGTTACTGAGTAATCCGTGTATTGAACTCTGGTTCTTACTGCATAGCAAGGACCAAAGAGCAGAATTGACGGTGCCAGAATGCATAAGACGGTTACAATCATCTGATCCGGTGTGGAATGATTATCGCAAGCCGCTTTTGTCTCCCAAGCAACGAGAATTGCTCTGGGGCAATAGAGTAATAGCTACGCAGAGAGCAAAATCTCTCAAGGATTTGGAGAACCCGTCCAGTACGATTTATAAGTTGATTGAGATTCTTGACTCTGGAATGAAATAATTGATTTAATCACTAGAGACATATAAAAAAGGTAGGTCATTTCCTTGGTTAAGTGGGGGAAATGAGCTACCTTTGTGACGGTGTTTTTTATACACTTTTCATGAACACTTCTTTGGAAACCCCGATGAATAAAGGGATTTGGGAAATCTCCAAAAATTATGAGTTCGACATGGGATGTACAAATACCGTGCCAAACTCACTTGATTATTTGTCGCAATTTCTAAAAAAACTTTAATTCACCTCAGCGGCTCTAGTAATCCTTGTTCATGAGCAGGTTAAAGGCGTTTTTCAGCTCGTCGGCCGTGCGGGCAGCGAAGACTTCGTCGAGTTCGGCGGTGCCTTTGATGGCCTTGTGGATGCCGCTCTTGCCGTAGTAGTACCGTGTCTCGTCGGCGCCTCCGTCGAGGGCGTCATTGTGCTGGTAAAAGAACAGCAGCTCGCACTCCGGCCCGTCGAATAGGAACTCTTGATAGAACTTTCGGGCGGCCACGTTGTAGCTGCGGGTGATGAAATAGATGTTGTACACGGGTGTTCCCAGCACTGGGTCCTCACCGAGCGTGAAATAGTAGCGGATGACCTCTTCGGTGGGGCCGCAGCCGGGAACGACATAATGGCTGACGATCTCCATGTCGCTGCGGGGCACGTTCTGCTCCTGGGCATGGCTGTTGCGCTCTATCTGCTCTTTGGCAGCGCTATAGGCGGCGCGGATGCCGGCCATCTCGGCTTTGGTCATCTCCTGGGCATGTGACGGCATGGTCGTCAATGCCATCAGCAGTGCGATGATTGTGATGAAGGATCGGGTCATGGCGGTCACTATGTCGTTTATTTCCTGGCCTTGAAGGCGTTCTCGATGTCTTCCTTCGTCAGCACGGACAACTCCTCGTCTTTGATGCCTCGTTTCGCCGATAGTCGGTTGGCCTGCTGCTCAACGGCGCGCTCGAAGATGTTGCGCACATATCGGGCATTGCCGAAGTTCTTGTCCTTGTGGGCAACCGCATAGTTGAAATTGTTCTTGAGCAGTTCGGCCGCGTCGTCGTCGATGGTATATTGGTTCTTGCTCAGGTACAGTTGGAAGATCTCAAACAATTCCTTGTCGGTGTAGTCGGGGAAGTTGATGTAGCGGGTGAAGCGCGACTGCAGGCCCGGGTTGGAGTCGATGAAGCGTTTCATCTCGTTAGGATAGCCGGCGATGATGACTACCAGCTTGTCGCGGTCGTCCTCCATGCGCTTGAGCAGGGTAGAGATGGCCTCTTGGCCATAGTCGCTGCTGGCGTTTTCGGGCACCAGGGCATAGGCCTCGTCGATGAACAGCACGCCGTTGAGTGCCGAGTCAATTACGGCATTGGTCTTGGTGGCGGTTTGTCCCACATATTCGGCCACGAGGCCCGAGCGGTCGGTCTCCACGGTATGTCCGCTCTTGAGGATGCCCAGGTCCTTGTAGATGCGTGCCACGATGCGTGCCACGGTGGTCTTGCCCGTACCGGGGCTGCCAGTGAACACGAGGTGGAACGACATCTTGGGCACTTTCAGGCCTTGCGCTTTGCGTTGCTGTTGGATTTTGGCGAAGTTGGCGATGGTGTGCACCTCTTCCTTGACCGATTCCAGGCCGATGAGCTCATCCAGTTCCTTGTAGGGATCACCTTCCATCACTTGGGTGATGACGACACTGTCTTTAGGCTCGTTGGGCTCCTGGGCAATCTCGGTGATGGGTGCTGGCGTTTTAGGGGTCTGCTTGCTCGTCAGCGCGGCCCACAACGCAAAGATGACCAATGCCACGGCTGCTGCACCGCCATATTGCACCATTTTCTTGGTAAATTTAACCGGCTGGCCAGGACGCAGGAACTTGTATAGCATCACATAGCCCCAATAGATGAACGGCGACAGGATAGCGACAAAAACCAGCAGCCCTAAGGCTCCACTGCCCCCGTCACCCTCGGCGCGCATGTCAAACACGGCAACGATGCCAACGATGATCATAAACAGCGAGAACATCAACATCATGATGCCGCAACCGCCTGAAACTTCTCTTTTCATATAATAGTTATGTTTTGGTTATTCAATTCTCCAGGTACCAGCGGTAGAGGGCGGGGACGCCGTCCTCGAGTTCCATGGTGTGGTGCCAGCCCAGGCTGTGCAGGCGGCTCACGTCGGTGAGCTTGCGCAGGGTGCCGTCGGGTTTGGTGGCGTCCCACTCGATGGCGCCGCGGTAATCGACAGTCTTTTTGACTAATTCGGCGAGCTGGCGGATGGTGACTTCCTTGCCGCTGCCGATGTTGATGTGGCAGTTGCGCACCTCGTCGCCCGTGCCGCGCACGTCCTTGAAGTCGATGTGCTCCAGGCAATAAACGCTGGCGTCGGCCATGTCCTCGCTCCACAGGAATTCTCTTATCGGCGCACCGGTGCCCCACAGGCGCAGGCGGTCCTTCAGGATGCCGTATTTCTCGAGCGTGGCGACAATCTGCTCCTCGGTGGCCTTGCCGTCGATGCCTTCCACGGGGCGGCGGTCCAGGTCGGAGCGTATGCCGTCGATGTTGCCCTCATTGAGCATCTTGGCCAGATGCATCTTCCTGATCATGGCGGGCATGACGTGGCTCGTCTCCAGGTCGAAATTGTCGCGCGGGCCGTACAGGTTGGTGGGCATGACGGCGATGAAGTTGGTGCCGTACTGCAGGTTGAACGACTCGCACATCTTCAGGCCTGCGATCTTGGCGATGGCGTAGGGTTCGTTGGTGTATTCCAGCGGTGACGTCAGCAGGGCCTGTTCGCCGATGGGCTGGGGCGCCTCACGCGGGTAGATGCAGGTGCTGCCCAGGAAAAGCAGCTTTTTCACACCGTGGCGCCAGCTCTCGCCGATAACGTTCTGCTGGATGGCCAGGTTCTGGTAGATGAAGTCGGCGCGGTACTTCAGGTTGGCCATGATGCCGCCCACATGGGCCGCTGCCAGCACGACATACTCGGGCCGCTCCTCGTCAAAGAACTGCCTGACGGCCACGGCATCCATCAGGTCCAGTTCCTGGTGGGTGCGGCCGATGAGGTGGGTATAGCCCTTGCGTTGCAGGCTGTTCCAGATGGCGCTGCCCACGAGTCCGCGGTGCCCCGCCACATATATCTTAGCGTCTTTGTTCATTTCAGGTGATAGATTATTTTGATGTGCTGCATGTCGTGCTCGACCATGATGCGCACCAGGTCCTCAAATGAGGTCTTTTGCGGATTCCAGCCCAACACGTTCTTGGCCTTGGTGGGGTCGCCCAGCAGCTGGTCCACCTCGGCGGGGCGGAAGTATTTGGGATCGACCTCGACCAGCACTTTGCCGGTGGCTTTGTCGATGCCTTTCTCGTTAATGCCCTCGCCTTGCCATTCCAGCTCGATGCCGGCATGGTGGAAGGCCAGGGTGCAGAACTCCCTCACCGAGTGGCACTCGCCCGTGGCGATGACAAAGTCATCGGGTTCGGGCTGCTGCAGGATGAGCCACATGCACTCAACATAGTCGCGTGCATAACCCCAGTCGCGCAGGGCGTTCAGGTTGCCCAGATAGAGCTTGTCCTGCAGGCCGTGGGCGATGCGGGCGGCGGCAAAGGTGATCTTGCGCGTGACGAAGGTCTCGCCGCGGCGCTCACTCTCGTGATTGAACAGGATGCCGTTGGCGCAGAACATGCCGTAGCTCTCGCGGTAGTTCTTCATGATCCAGAACGAATACAGCTTGGCGCAACCGTAGGGGCTGCGGGGATAGAACGGCGTGGTCTCGCGCTGAGGCACCTCCTGCACCTTGCCGTAGAGCTCGCTGGTGCTGGCCTGGTAGATGCGCGTCGACTGCTCCCGGCCGGCGATGCGCACGGCTTCAATCAGGCGCAGCGTGCCCACGGCGTCGGTCTCGGCGGTGTATTCCGGCACGTCAAACGACACCTTCACGTGGCTCTGTGCCGCCAGGTTGTAGATTTCGTCGGGCTTGATTTTCTCGATGATGCGGATGAGCGAGCTGCTGTCGGTCATGTCGCCGTAGTGCAGGTTGATGAGGCGGCGCTGTTTCATGTCGCGCACCCACTCGTCAAGGTACAGGTGCTCGATGCGGCCCGTGTTGAAACTGCTGCTGCGGCGCAGGATGCCGTGCACCTCGTAGCCCTTGTCCAGCAGGAATTCTGCCAGATAGGAGCCGTCCTGGCCCGTGATGCCCGTGATGAGGGCGACTTTCTGGTTGTTCTCGTTCATTGTTATAATGCGTTGTCTAGTTGATTCGGTTCGGGGTCGGTGATTTTCTCGATCATCGACGGGTGGACAAAGGTGGTGGCCACGGCCACCAGGCCCTCGATGTTGACGACCACGCGGCGGTCGCCCTTGACGCGCACAAACACGCCCTCGGCCCCGGCAAACATGCCGCCGATGATGCGTACGCGTTCGCCCTGGGCAAAGTCGCCCAGGTCGGGCTTGAGGTAGATGAGTTTTTCCTCGTAGGTGCCCGCTACCTTGATGAAGTTATCCATCTCGCGCGTGGGCACCGTGATGGGCTTGCGGGTCTCACGGTCCATGATGTAGCGGATGGGCAGGTCGGTGCTCTTCTTGTACTCGGCCATGCCGGTGGGCGTGATGTGGATGAAGATGAGGTTGTGCACGCTGGGCACAAGGCGCTTGACCATCACGCCGTGGCGTTCCTCGCGGCGGTACTGCATGGGCACAAAACAGGTGATGCCGCGCGACTCCAGGTCTTCCTTGACCCTGAGTTCGCGGTGGTAAGTCACGCGGATGGCGAACCACACTTTCTTCTCCCGTCCTTTTTTGATGATTGTCCTTACTTCCACAAGCGCAAAATTACTCTTTTTTTTGCAATAAAGTACCATTCCGGCCATTTCCACGTTATTTAAATAACGAATACTATTCTCTATGGCAAAAGAAATCAAGAAGTGGACAACGCTCGAGAGCCGCTACATCATTCAGCGGCCGTGGCTCACGGCGCGCGTGGACAAGGTGCAGCTGCCCGACGGGCGCATCAACCCCGAGCACTATGTGCTGGAGTATCCCGAGTGGGTGAACATCATCGCCATCACCGGCGAGGGGCAGTTCGTCATGGTGCGGCAATACCGTCACGCCATGGACGTGGTGCTCGATGAGCTGTGTGCCGGCGTGGTCGAGCAGGGCGAGGCGCCCATTGATGCGGCAAAGCGGGAACTGCTCGAGGAAACCGGCTACGGCGGCGGCACTTGGCGCGAAATCATGACTGTGGGTCAGAATCCCAGCATCTGCGATAACATCACCCACTGTTTCCTGGCCGAGGGCGTGGAGCGCGTGCAAGGCCAGCAGCTGGATGCTGGCGAGGACATTGCCGTGCTGCTGCTCTCACGCGACGAGGTCGAGTCGATGCTGCGCGAGAACCGCCAGTTGCAGGCCCTGATGGCCGCCCCCCTGTGGCGTTATCTCGCCGAGCACCCCACTTCGGCCCGCTCCAAGTAGAGATTTGGAAATTCTTGGGCCCAACAGGGCGCCGATTACAGGTTTTTTTGTAAGTTTGCCGAAAAATTGAGTGTGACATGAAATATCTGGTACCTATCATGGCAGCCTTGGTGCTGCTGATGGCTGGATGTGCCGAGAAAAAATCCCCGCTGGATGCCGAGGCGCGCGACAGCGGCATGAGGGCTGCGGCGGCTCTGGTGGCCGTGGACCACACCGACACGATGTCGATGGAACGTGCCGTCATGGACGCCAAGGCCAAGCAGAGCGTGTATGCCCTGAAACGTGATTCGGCGGCAGTGCGTGCGTTTGACGAGGCTTTCCGCGCCTATCTCAAGGAGAAGGACCGCCCGTTATATCATTCCATTTTCCCTGAAGACGATAAGAAATGATGATGAGACGTTTACCGCTATTATTCATTGGCTTGATGCTGCTGTTGACCGCTTGTAGCGGTGCCAGCAAGCGCGGCGAGGCTGCAGGACGGGCGTTCCTGGCCGCTTGGGGCGACACGGCCGCGATGCATCAGGTAGTGCAAGGCTTCGATGCCCTGCGTGATGACAGCCTGCGCTGGCCGTGGGAGGTCAAGGCCGCCAATCGGGCATTTGCCGCTCCCTTGTTTGCCGACGGGCGTGACTCGTTGTTCCAGGCGGCTCATGTCATCGTGCTGTCGCCCAGGGAGCTGGCTCAGCTTAAAGTGCCGCCCATGGTGGACTTGCTGATGAAACGGGAATTTGACACCGACTCGGCGGCCGACTATCTGTCGCTCATTCACTGGCTGTGCTACACGGTGGGCTATGACAGGCATGCCGAGGTCTTTGACAGCACCATGCAGGCCATCGTTGACGGCTTCTCGATTTATGAACAGATGTGCGTCTATGTCCAGGCTTCGAGGCCTGCCGCTCTGGGCGCTGCCCTGGCCAACGATGCCAACCAGCCTGATGCCGATACTGCCGAGATCAGTGAGCGCATCAACTGGCTGCGCACAATGTACACGCCCTCCGATTTCCGAACCTTTGAAACCGCATACAACGCGGCCTTGCGTCCCAAGAACTGAAAACTGATAAACTCAAGCATATGAAAACATTCCAAGAATACCTCGAGACCGTCAATCAGGCGATTGCCGCAATTCCTTATCCTGCGGCTCCGAGTAAGCTCTATGAGCCCATTTCCTATCACATGGCGCTGGGTGGCAAGCGCGTCCGCCCGGTGCTCACGCTCATGGCTTGTGAAGCGATGGGCGGAGAACTCTCGCAAGCGCTGGATGCCGCAGTGGGACTGGAGATGTTCCACAACTTCACCCTGCTGCACGACGACGTGATGGACAATGCTGACGTGCGCCGTGGCAAGACCACCGTGCACCGCCGCTGGAACGCCAACACGGCCATCCTGAGCGGTGACACGATGCTGACCATCGCCACTCAGTATATTGCCCGCACTGCCAACTGGCAGGTAATGGACCTGTTCAACAAGACCGCCATCGAGATTTACGAGGGACAACAATGGGACATGGATTACGAGCACCGCGTCGACGTCACTGTCGAGGAGTATATCAACATGATCCGCCTCAAGACGTCGGTCCTGCTGGGTTGCGCCCTCAAGACCGGTGCCCTCATCGCCGATGCCGATGAACAGCAGGCTGACCTGCTCTATGATGCCGGTGTGAACATGGGTCTGGCATTCCAGCTCAGGGACGACGTGCTTGACGTGTGGGGCGATCCAGCAACCTTCGGCAAGGAAATCGGAGGCGACATCATGAACAACAAGAAGACTTTCCTGCTCATCAATGCCATACGCCTTGCACAGGGCGATGATGCCGACGAATTGCGTCACTGGCTCAACGATCCTTATGCCACCCGCGACAACAAGGTGGCCGGCGTGACTGCCCTTTACGAGCGCCTAGGCGTTCGCGACCTGGCCGAGGACGCCATCGCCGGCTACAACGACCTGGCCGTAGCCGCCTTCAACCAAGTCAAAATGTCCGACGAAGACAAACAGGCGTTGATTCAGCTCGCTAACAAGCTCGCCGGACGCCAGTTCTAACTATGATAGATAGTCATAGCCATATTTATTGCGAAGCCTTTGACGAGGACCGTGATGAGGTCGTTAACAGGGCTCGTGAGGCGGGAGTGAGGCACATCATCCTGCCTAACGAGAATCTGGAGAGCGTGCCACGCCTTGCCGCATTGCATGAGCAGTATCCCGAGTACATTTCGATGACGCTGGGTCTGCACCCCGAGGATGTGCACGACGACTACCTTGACGTGCTGGGCAAGATGCGCCCCATGCTTGACGAGTATCCTATTGTGGCCATCGGCGAAATAGGTATTGACTTGTATTGGGACAAGACGTGGCGGGAACAGCAAAAGCATGCCCTCGACATCCAGCTGCATTGGTGCCACGAGCGCGACATTCCTTTCATCATACATTGCCGCGAGGCTCTGGACGACATCCTCGATGTCATCGACCATTTGGACTGCCCCGTGCCGCGAGGCGTGTTCCACTGTTTTGCCGAAACGCCTGCCGATGTTGAGCGTGTGCGTCAAAGGGGCGATTTCTACTTCGGCGTGAATGGAGTGGTCACTTTCAAGAAAAGCACAGTGCCGCAGTTGCTGCCCGCCATCGGGCTCGACCGCCTGCTATTGGAGACCGATGCCCCTTATCTGACACCCGTTCCTCACCGCGGCAAGCGCAACGAGAGCGCCTACATCCCTCACGTCAACGATTTCATTGCCAAGACTTTGGGCGTCACTCCCGAGGAGGTCAGCGCCGCCACCGACCGCAATGCCCAGCAGTTGTTTGGTTTGAAACTGTGACAATTACTTGCATAGTGCCATAACAATAAAGAGCCCACAAACTTGTGGACTCTTTATTGTTGTTGGTGTCGCTGATGGATTACCAGATGATGGCGCGCTCAGCAGGATCGAGCCACATCTTGTCACCGGCCTTGATGCCGAAGGCGTCAAAGAAGGTGTCGATGTTCCTCAGCGTGGCGTTCACGCGGTAGCGGCCGATGCTGTGGGGATCGCTCTTGGTCTGCTGGAAAATGGCCTCTTCGGTCATGTTGTCAGCCCAGATGCGGCCATAGCTCAGGTAGAAGCGCTGGGCGGGAGTGAAACCGTCCGTCTTCTTGCCGTCGCGGTACTGCTGCGTGGTCTTGAAAGCGTCATAGGCGATGCGCAGGCCGCCCTGGTCGGCGATGTTCTCGCCCAGGGTCAGGTGGCCGTTGGCATGCTGGTCCTTCACGACGATGATCTCGTCGAACTGTGCGGCCAGCTTCTCGGCGGCTTCCTGGAACTTCTGGCTGTCCTCCTCGGTCCACCAGTCCGTCATGTTGCCATACTGGTCAAACATGCGGCCCTGGTCGTCAAAGCCGTGGGTCATCTCGTGGCCGATAACCACGCCGATGGCACCAAAGTTGGTAGCATCGTCAGCCTCTACATCAAAGAAGGGAGGCTGCAGGATGGCGGCGGGGAAGCAGATCTCGTTGGTCGTGGGGTTGTAGTAGGCGTTCACCGTCTGCGGTGTCATGCCCCATTCGTCCTTGTCAACGGGCTTGCCCATCTTGTCCAGGTTGCGGCGGGTCTCATACAGGCTGGCAGCCTTGATGTTGTCATACAGGCTCTTGCTGGGATCTACCTGCAGGCCGCTGTAGTCGCGCCACTTGTCGGGATAACCGATCTTGACGGTGAAGGCGTTGAGCTTCACCAGGGCGTTGATCTTGGTCTGCTCGCTCATCCAGGTCAGGCCGGCGATGTGGGCGGCCAGCGATTTGCGCAGTTCACCGATGAGCTTCATCATCTTCTCCTTGCTGCCATGAGCAAAGTACTTGTTCACGTAGATCTCGCCAACGGCCTCGCCCAGCAGTGAGTTGGGGAAGCCAAGGGCACGTTTCCAGCGGGGCTTGCGCTCCTTCTGTCCGCTCAGCATGCGGCCATAGAAGTCAAACGAGGTCTCGCCGAAGTCGTCACTCAGGTAATTGGAAGCGCCACGGATGAGCAGGCCGGCCATGTAGTCACGCATCTGCTGCTCGCTGAGCTTGGTCATCAGCTCGTTGGCAACGGCCATCACCTTGGGCTCGGTCAGGATGACCCATTCCACGGTGGGAGTGCCCATCAGCTTGAAGTACTCCTTCCAGTTGATGGCAGGATAGTCGGCCTGCAACTGGTCCAGGGTGCGGATGTTGTACAGTTTGGTGTAGTCACGGGCCTCGGCGCGGTCCATCTTGGCCTGGGCAAACTTGTACTCAATGTCATAGATGGTCTTGCAGGCGCGGTTAGCCTCTTTCTTGCTGTAGCCGGCGAGCTGGAACATCTTCACCAGGAAGTCCTTGTAGGCCTGCTGGATCTTCTTGCTGTCGGCATCAGTGTTCAGGTAGTAGTCCCTGTCAGGCAGACCGCTGGTGCCGGCGCTCAGCCACATCACGTTCATGTCGCTGTTCTTGAGGTCGGTCTCCACGCCAACGCCGAAGAACGGATTGCTCAACGTCAGGTGCTGATCGGCGATGAAGCTGGTCAGGTCTTTTTTCTTGAAGGCTTTCACCTTGGCCAGGTCGGCGAGCAGGGGCTTTACGCCCTCGCTGTTCAGGCGGTCGCTGTCCATTGCCATCTTGTACAGGTCGGCAACTTTCTGGTCCACGGTGCCGAACTTGTGGTCGGTCTTGCCCAGTTCCAGGAACATGTCGCGCAGGCGGTTCTCATTCTCCTCGGCCAGCACGTTAAACACGCCATAGCTGGAATACTCGGGGTGCTTGCTCAGCGGGTTGGCTTTCATCCAGCCACCACCGGCATACTCATAGAAATCGTCACCAGGCTTCACGCTCAGGTCCATGTCGGCGCGGTTCACGCCGTGTGTCACTTGTGCCTTCACACCAGGCACTGCAGCCATCAAAATGGCCATAGCTAATAACATCTTCTTCATTATTAATAAACTATAGTTTAAGTTATATGGTTTAGTCATTGCAAAATTAGATAAAAAACTGATAGAATTATCCAGTTCTTTTCATGAAGATAATTATTTGAAGAATAGAGCGCATCTTAAAATGCATCCAAAACTGAGAAACTCAGCTAAATAAGTGTTACTCCTCAAAATAGTCTGAATCCAATTTTTTCACTTCATAGGTCTTTTTCTCACTAACACCTACATTATACTCAATCATGAAATCGGCAAGGTTTCGCCCATCAATGAGGACAATTTTTTTGCTGGATTTGTTAGCTGTTTCAATAGCGCCACCAGTGAATTTATTTGTTGTGATAAACACGCCTTTTGTCGCCTTTTGTTCTTCGAGCGCTCCTATAAACTGTTGGATTTCAGGCTTGCCGACCGTAGCGTCTTTGTATCGTTTGGCTTGAATATAGATTTTATCAAGGCCAAGGGCGTCTTCAGGAATAATGCCATCAATACCATTATCATGGCTTGTTGGTGTAACCTTGGCCATCTCTTTATTCATTCCTCCATACCCCATGTTTAGAAGTAAATCAAGAACTAGTTTTTCAAAAAAAACAGGGCTCATATCCAGTACTTTTTGAAGTAAATCTACCGCAAGGTCATCATTGATTTTTTTAAATGCAACATCCATTTGTTCCGTTGGTGTCATATCATCTAGATCTTCAATGTTTTTTTGACCTTCTTTGTTTTTCCCTTCTTTTGCTGAGGCCGAAGAGTTGGCATATTCGGCATATTCTGGATATTTGAGTAAATCTTCTTGCCTTAAGTCCGTATGTGATGTCAGATAATCTTTACCCCTGGGAGTTATGCGATAGATCCCTCTTTGAGGAATCTCAATAAAAAGTGCACGGCGCAACCATTGGCGGCACCAACCAATACGGTCATTCAATTGGAAAGTAGAACCACCTTTGGTTTTTAATGAGCAATCTTCTTCAGTAAGATTGAAATGCTTTACAAGAGCATTTTTCATTTCTTTTGTGCTGACGTCTTTATCCTTTAATTGGAATAAGAAAGGATAGAGGAAATCTTCAAATTTAGGTATTGCCATAAGTGCCTATTTTTTCTTTTTATTCTGTAAAAGCTTCTTTTGCTCGCTAGCGAGACGGCGTTCTACTTTTTTGACGTCTTCGGCCGGGGGAAGGTTTTCGGGGACGATGCCGCGCTCTGTGAGCATCTTGCGTACGGCAGCATTGTTATCCACGTGCTCACGGGTGATGGATGCTTCACCTTTGAGATCTTTAGTTTGGACGTTGACACTGGTCATCTCAGCAGCAAAGTCTTTGGCCTTGATGCTGATGGTTGGCAGAAAATCGGCAAGAGGACGACTTTGCGGAGTGCCCATGCGGCGTTTCATCATATTGGTGCTTAACTTGAAAAGCGCTTGATCGCCTTTGGAGCGGATTATTGCAAATGTTTTGTCATTTACTCCACGCTCATACAAGATTCCGGATAATTTACGTTCAGTTTCTTGCAGTTTAGCTCGGGCTTTGACTCGTTCAACTTCCAGCAATCGTTGCTCAATCAGTTCTGCCCGACGGGTTTGCACTGCAAAATAGGTCTGTGCGAATGCGATTTGCGGCTTACGAGGGTCTCCATTTTGTGCCACAAGATAGCAGGCATAGCGCGTCAGCAGAATGTCATCTATTTGGCGCTGAGCACCTTTTGCAAGGGCGATCATTTTGCTGACGTCAGCAAAATGATCGGTTACGGAGTGCCCTGCGTTCTTGCATGCTTCCTTTGCCTTATCAATCACATTAATAAAGTTTCGCCACTGTTGGTATCCTAACAGAGTGCACAATTCTCTTGCGCTCCAGCATTCTGTGGCGTCAATCATGCAAACAGCGTCTTCGTAACTCTGGAATAGTGCAAGTATCTCTTCTTTCTTCATGTCTTTACCATTGAGATTACAAAGTTACTGAAAATAATTGAAATCCCGACTGAATTGTGCGTTTTTTCGCATTTTCAATCGGGATTGTTCTGATGACATATTATAAGGTTTTAGAAGGGGGGCGGTGTTTCGTTGGGATCCTGGATAAAGTCGACGTTGGGGGGTGGGGGAGTGAAACCGTCACCCACGGGCGAGGCACCGCCGCTGGGGATGGAGCCGCCGTTCATCTTGGACTCGTAGGTGGTCTCGTTGGAGAGCAGGTCTTGCTCGCCCTGGTTCTCGAAGCGGGCATATTTGCTCACGAAGTGCAGGTTGATGGTGTCGGTGGCACCGCTGCGGTGCTTGGCGACGATGAACTCGGCCAGGCCGCGGATGTTGTTGCCCTCGGCGTCCTCACTCGAGCGGGTATAGTACTCGGGGCGGTGGATGAAGCAAACGATGTCGGCATCCTGCTCGATAGCGCCCGACTCACGCAGGTCGCTCAGCTGCGGGCGCTTGCCCAGCTTGTCGTCAGCGGCACGCGTCTCGACGCTGCGGTTGAGCTGCGACAGGGCGATGATGGGGATATCCAGCTCCTTGGCCAACTGCTTGAGGTTACGCGAAATGGTGCTCACCTCCTGCTCGCGGCTGCCGAACTTCATGCCGGTGGCGTTCATCAGCTGCAGGTAGTCGATAATGATGATTTTCACGCCATGCTCGCGCACCAGGCGGCGTGCCTTGGTCCTGAGCTCAAAGATGGACAGCGACGGCGTGTCGTCGATGAACAGCGGCGCGGTGCTCAGGCTGCGCGTGCGGGTCATCAGATTCTCCCATTCGGGCTGGGTGAGCTGGCCGCTCTTGATTTTCTCGCCCTCGAGCGAGCACACGTTGCTGATGAGGCGGTTCACAAGCTGCAGACTCGACATCTCGAGCGAGAACACGGCAACGGGGTGGTTGTAGTCCACAGCCATGTTCTTGGCCATCGACAGGACAAATGCTGTCTTACCCATGGCGGGACGTGCCGCAATGATGATCAAGTCGCTGTTCTGCCAGCCGCTGGTCAGGCGGTCGAGCTTGTGGTAGCCCGATTCCAGGCCGCTGAGGCCCTCGGGACGGTTGGCGGCCCACTCGATTTTCTTGATGGCCTCCTGCACGGCGTTCTCGATGGGGATGACGTCGCGCTTGAGGGTGTTCTTGGAAATCTCAAACAGTTTGCCCTCGGCTTCCTGCATCAGGTCATACACGTCGATCGACTCGTCAAAGGCCAACTGCTGCACCTGGCTGCTGTAGCTGATGAGCTCGCGGGCAAGGTACTTCTGTGCCACGATGCGCGCATGGAACTCAACGTTGGCGGCACTCGACACCATGCCCGTCAGCTCGCTGATGCGGATGGCTCCGCCCACCTCGTCCAGTGCCTGGTTGGTGCGCAACTGGTCGGTCACGGTGAGCATGTCGATGGGCTTACCGTTGGCGGCCAGCGTCTGGATGGCCTCATAGATCTTCTGGTTAGCGGGGTTATAAAATGCCTCGGGCTTGAGGATTTCGCACACGTTGTTATAGGCGTCTCTCTCCAGCATCAGTGCGCCCAGCACGGCATCCTCGAGCGAGGTGTCCTGGGGCGGCAGTTTGCCGAATTCGCCGATGATTTCGGGCTCATGGGTCGGGCGCGAGCGACGGCGCGCCTGCTTGCCTACTTCAAATTCTTCCATTATCTCGTTGTATTGTTGTCGTAGTTGTTTGATGATTGGGAGGGCAAAATTACAATAAATGCTTGGAATGCGCCAGTGTCATTATCTACAATCTATTGACATGATGTTGACAAGTGAGTTGTTTTTTAAGATGATTTATCGCATTTTGTTGACGAAAAATATTATTTTTGCCGTCGATGTTTGACTATTTAATAAAAGTATAGATGATGAGGTTTTACAGGATGATAACTGCGGTTGCTGCCACAATGTTGGCAATGGCTTCCCTTGCCCAACAGCAAGCGACAATGACAATTAACGACGAGGCGCGCCACCAGACGGTCACCGTGACCGCCGTGGGCGAGGACATCATACGTGTGGATGTGGTGCCCGACAGATGGAACGGCAGCAGACTGCCGTCGCTGGCGCTTGACAAGAGCGCCAAGGCCGAGATCAAGGTCGAAGAGTTGGAAGACATGAGCGTGATGCGCACCGGCAGCGGCATGAAGGTGGTTCTGGACAGGACCATGGGCAGCATCACCGTGGGCAGCCGCAATGGCTACTATGTCACCGACCTGTGTGACCGCAGCACGTCAACGTTGAGCCTGCTGCACCATGGCCAGGAGTCGTTCTACGGTGCTGGCGAGCGTGGCTTCTCGTTCAATCTGGCGGGTGACACTCTTGTCAATTACAACACCCAGAACTACGGCTACCAGATGGGCGAAAAGCGCACCAAGATGATGGGCATCACTATGCCGTTTGTGATTTCGTCCAAGGGCTATGGCGTGCTGTTTGACGACTTCTGCAAGTCATCCCTCTATCTGGGAAATCAAGGCATTGAGTATACATCCACAACCCCACAGCCCATCTCCTATTACGTCATCAACGGCAACGGCAGGGTCGAGAGCGTCGTGAAGAATTACACGTGGCTCACGGGCCGTCAGGAACTGCCGCCGCTGTGGACGCTGGGCTACATTACGTCAAAATATGGCTACCGTGACCAGCGCGAGAGCGAGGGCGTGGTCGATACCCTCAAACGCGAGGGCTATCCGCTGGACGGCATCGTGTTTGACCTGTACTGGTATGGCAAGGAGGAAGACATGGGCCGTCTGGAATGGGACAAGCAGCAGTGGCCCGACCACCGCAAGATGCTGCGCGACTTCAAGGAGAAAGGTGTCAACGTCGTGACCATCTCGCAGCCCTATGTGCTCACCAACGGCCGCGCCATCGACAATTACCGCCTGCTGGACCCCCAGGGCATCTTCTGTAAGACCGACGGCACCGACACGACCCACACCGTCACCATCTGGGTGGGGCAGGGTGGCATGTTCGACGTCTCCAATCCTGCCACGCGCCTGTGGCTGCGCAACCGCTACAAACAACTCACTGACGAGGGCGTGACCGGCTGGTGGGGCGACTTGGGCGAGCCTGAAAAGCATCCGCTCGAAATCCGCCACTTCAACGGCCTCACAGCCGATCAGTACCACAACTACTACGGCAACGAGTGGAGCAGCATCATCTATGACATGTTCAAGGAGGAGTACCCCGACCGTCGCCCGATGGTCATGATGCGCGCCGGCACAGCTGGCCTGCAGCGTTATTCGGTCTTCCCCTGGTCCACTGATGTGTCCCGCTCGTGGGGTGGCATGCAGCCCCAGGTCAACATCATGCTCAATACGGGCTTGAGCGGTCTGGGCTACATGTCTCACGACGTGGGAGGCTTTGCTGTCGATCCCAATAACAAGCGTGACGGCGAGCTCTACATCCGCTGGCTGCAGTTGGGCCTGTTCTCGCCCATGCTGCGCACCCACTCGACCTATCAGGCCGAACCTTACAACTACAAGGAATTTGGCGACCTGACGCTGCGCATCATCAAGGAGCGCTACAGGTGGCTGCCCTATAACTACACGCTGGCCTACGACAATGCCTGGAACGGCCTGCCCCTGGTGCGCCCGCTGGGTATGTACGAGGACGACATGGATTTCGCCCGCTATGACCACATCAACGACCAGTACCTGTGGGGGCGTGACGTGATGGTGGCACCCGTGATGCAGCAGGGCGCCGTTAGCCGCGAGATCACCTTCCCCGACGGCACCTGGGTCGATATCAACCATCCCGAGAAGTCATATCAGGGCCACACGACCATCAATTACAGCGCTCCCATCGAGGTGCTGCCGCTGTTTGCCCGTGCGGGAGCCTTTATCCCACAGGCCAACTACGAGATGCAGAATGTGGGCGACTATGATCCTGACAGATTGGATATCGTTTACTATTCCAGTGACAATCCCTCGACCTACATCCTCTTTGACGACGACCTGCACTCAACGGGCACCCTGGCCAGAGACAAGCACCGCATCATCCAGTTCACTGCCACGCCCCAGGGCCGCACAAACTACATCACCATCCAGGGTCGCGGCGATATCGACGGCGATGCGCCCAGCAAAGCCTACCGCCTGATCATCCCCGCCATCAACAAGCCCGGCAAGGTGAAAATCAACGGCGCCAAGGCCAAGGACGTGACCTATGACAAGCGCACCCGCACCCTGACCGTCCCCGTCACTATCGCCGACGTCACAGCCACCACCATCATCGAAATCACTAAGTAAACTACGAATTACACGAATTAAACTAACGGCATCAGCATCCCTTCTTGATCAGGGCGCTGATGCCGTTAGTTTAATTCGTTAAATTCGCCGACAATTAAAAAATGCGGATGCTTTCGTTAAATACGCGTAATTCGTAGTTAAATGACGACGGCGGTGCCGCTGGTGGCGACCATGAGCATGGAGTTGCTCTCGCCGATGGTCTCGTAGTCGATGTCGATGCCTACTATGGCGTTGGCGCCCATGGCCTGTGCACGTTCCATCATTTCCTGCATGGCGGTATCCTTGGCCTTGCGAAGCACTTTCTCGTAGCTGGCCGAGCGGCCGCCCACGATGTCGCGGATGCCGGCAAATATATCCTTCATGAAATTGGCGCCGATAATCGTTTCGCCAGTCACTACGCCCTTGTACTCACGGATGTTGTAGCCCTCGATTTGGGGAGTTGTTGATAGTATCATATCCTTAAATCAATTTTATATAGTAAAACACATCAATTATCCCCTGCAACAATTATGCCAACCGGTAATGGAGCTTGACGTGTGGCGTTTTTAGCGGCGGCGGGCTAAAAAACATCTGATTTTCATTTTATGCCGAAAAATGGCTGTTGGCGGAAGGAAAAAGCTTTATTTTTGCATTGTCATGCAATAACTAAGGACATTTAAGGGTTAAATAATACAGAATAACTTTCAAATTAATTAGGTATCTAAAGTAAGAAAAAAACGCCTAAACCCAGAGACGGTGAAATGCAACGAAAGGTTATGAAAAGGATCGTATCGATAGTCATGCTGGTCGTGTGCGGCATGACGGTTTTTGCACAGAACAACAGTAATGTCCTCAAGGGCGATACGTTGAATTGCTCATCTTCGCAGCAGAGTGACACTACCACGGTGACGCCTCAACCTGCTCCAGCCAGTGGCGATGATGACTGGGTCAATGACTCCCTGCTGAAGGTGTTTGACAACATCCAGTTGAAAGATGTGACGGTAACCGCCCAGCGCCAGCTCATCAAGCAGGAGGTGGACCGCATCGGCTATAACGTGGCCGAGGATGACGACAGCAAGACCAACAACGTGCTGACTATGTTGCGCAAGGTGCCTCTGGTGACCGTCGATGCCAACGACGAGATACGTGTCAACGGCCAGACGGACTTCAAAATCTTCCGCAACGGACACCCTGACCCGACCATCTCACGCAATGCCAAGGACGTCCTCAAGGCGATGCCCGCCAGCGCGGTAAAGCGCATCGAGGTGATTACCGAGCCAGGCGCAAAATATGACGCTGAGGGCACGACGCTGATTCTCAACATAGTCATGGCCGACAACTCCACACTCAAGGGCGTCTCGGGCATGGCTTCGGCATGGGTCGACGACAAGGGATACTTGAGCGGCTCGCTGGACCTGACCACCCAGATCGATAAGGTAGTTATGGCGGTGGATGTCGGCTCCTCTTATTATGACGGCCGCCATCAAAAGAGCTCCAGCTCATCGCTGAACCGTTATCGCGAGAGCGGGGCCGAACTGGTGAACGACGGCGTCAGCGACGATGGCACCAGCAAGTCTAACTACGTCTCATTAAACGCCAGCTGGGAGCCCGACACGTTGAACTTGGTGTCCTTATCCACAAGCGGCTATATCGGTAACTACAGTGACAACGGCAGCTCCAGCAGCCTGATGCGTGATGCTGCAGGACAGACCCTCTATAGCTATGGTATGGAAGACCGTTCCAAATCAAATTACTACAGTGTGGACGCCCGCATCGACTACCAGCGCCTCACCCGCCGCAAGGGCGAGACCATCACGCTGAGTTACATGGTTGATGCATCACACAACAAGAACAAGTCCAACTCGCACTACTGCGACCTCTTCAATATGCCTGTACCCTATAGCGGCGTTGACCAGAACGGCAAGGGAGATTTCAACGAGCACACCGTCCAACTCGACTGGACGCGCCCCTTTGCCGAGAAGAAGCATGTCGTCGAGACGGGTATCAAGTATATCTACCGCATGAACCGCAGCCACGACGCGATCGATTACCTGGGCATCGACGATGACACCGACACCCGCTACAAGCACGTGACACAGGTGGGGGCGGCCTATACGAGATATACCTTCCATAGCGGCCCGTGGTCGGTCCGTGCCGGCTTGCGCTACGAGCACAGCTACATGCGTGCCTCTTATCCCGGCGGCACTCAGGCCCCCTTCGATACCCATCTTAACGACCTGGTGCCCAGCGCCAACGTGCGATACCAGATCAATCCCGCCAACAGTATCAAGTTCTCTTATGCCACCAGTATCCGTCGCCCCAGCATCGGTTATCTGAACCCCGTGGTTGTCGAGGGCCCCAACAGCCGCTCCTATGGCAACGGTGACCTGGGCAGCGTGCACCACCACTCGATGAGTATGACCTTCATGCATGTGGGTGCCAAGTTCACCTTCAACGTCACGCCCAGCTTCTCGTTCAGCAACAACGGCATCGGTACCATCAAGTGGGCCGAGGGCTTGGTGCAGGTATCGACCTATGCCAACACCCTCAAGAGCTGTAACACTTATATGTCGGCTTTCGTGCAGTGGATGCTTCACGAGAAGACCAGCCTCATGCTCAATACCTCCATCGGCTACAACTACTACAAGAGCGAGGACATGGGCTTGAAGAATGACCGCCTCAGCGGCAGTTGCTACGCTAACGTGAACCAGACCCTGCCGTGGAAACTGGAACTCTCGGCCTATGGCGGCTTGTGGACAGGAGGCACCTATGACCTGTATGGCCACGGACAGAGCGTGATGGGGTATCATGGCCTTGGACTGCAGCGTTCGTTCCTCAGCGACGATCGTCTCACCATACGCTTGTCGGCCAGCAACCCGTTCAAGAAGACGGTGAAGTACGAACGAACCATCGACAAGGGCGATGTGACAGGATGGTCCAAATACGAATATAACCAGCGCCGTTTCGACATCTCGGTCAGCTTCCGTTTCGGCTCGCTCCAGACCTCGGTCAAGAGGACCGACAAGAGCATCGAGAACGACGACCTCATGGGCGGCGGCAAGTCAGGCGGTGGCGGTGGCGGCTCATCAAGCGGTGGCGGCATGGGCGGCGAATAACCTACCAAGCCGCACTCTATCAAACAACTTAAACAACGACTCGATTAAACAACTTTTAATTGGCGTCCGCATTGATGCGAGCACAATATAAAATTTTAGCGGCTTTGCGACTTAGCGTGAGGCCAAAAGGAACGTGGATGCCAACGGAGGCGTGGATGCTGGTTGTATAAGTTGTTTAAGTTGTCTTTAATTATAAGGGTGCGGATGCCATTGCATTCGTTGTATTTATTGTTCCCCTTTTTTGTAAGGTATGCGGATGCCAAACTAGAAACTGATTTTTTTTGTTTTTTTTGAAGCTTTTTGTGGGTGTTGTGCGTCTAAAGGGTAAAAACGAAAAAAATTAAACCCAGAAAAAGTATATGAAACGTCTATTTTTTAACAGATTATTGAGTATCGCCGTGGTCGTCATGACGTGCCTCACCGCAATGGCACAGGACTTGAACGGCGCTTGGAAAGGAAGTATCACGGCTGGTCCTTACACCGTACCCGTTGTGCTGAACCTGCAGCAGCAGGGCGATGAGATTACCGCCACACTCGACTCGCCCGAGCAGAAGGCCTACGGCATCAAGGCCAAGGCTTCCATTAAGGACGGCAAACTCAACGTCGAGATTCCCGAGATTGGCGCCAGCTACAAGGCGACCATCGACGGAAACACCCTGGACGGTACTTACAGCCAGATGGGCTATTCCACTTCGTTGAAGCTAACGCGCGAGGTGCCGGCCGCACCTGGTGATGACGATGATTGGGTCAACGACTCGCTGCTGAGCGTGTTTGACAACATCCAGTTGAAGGATGTGACGGTCACCGCCCAACGCCAGCTCATCAAGCAGGAGGTGGACCGCATCGGCTATAATGTGGCCGAGGATGCCGACAGCAAGACCAACAACGTGCTGACGATGCTGCGCAAGGTGCCCATGGTGAGCGTCGATGCCAGCGACGAAATCCGCGTGAACGGGCAGCAGAATTTCAAGATTTTCCGCAACGGCCATCCCGATCCCTCGCTCTCACGCAACGCCAAGGACATCCTCAAGGCGATGCCCGCCAGCGCCGTGAAGCGTATCGAGGTGATCACCGAGCCGGGTGCAAAATATGACGCCGAGGGCACGACGATGATCCTGAACATCGTCATGGCCGACAACTCGACCATCAAGGGAGTCTCGGGCATGGCATCGGCCAGGGCCGACCACAGGGGAGCTGTGGGTGGGTCACTGAACATGACCACCCAGCTCGACAAGGTGGTGCTGTCGGTGGATTACGGTATCCACCACGATGGCAACAACGGGCAGGGCTATCGCTCGTCAAGCCTCAGCGAGTACGCCCAGAGCGGGGCACAACTGCTGGGCAACAGCAAATTTGATACCGATAAGGTCACTGTGCACTTTGGCGACGTGAGCGCCAGCTGGGAGCCCGACACGTTGAATCTGCTCTCGTGGTCATTGAGCGGCTTTGCCTACAATTATGCCGGCAACGGCGTGAATACCAACCTGATGCAGAGCGCCACGGGACAGCCCATCTACTCCTTCGGCATGGGCAACCACACCAAGGCCGACAGCTACAACTTTGACACCCGCGTGGACTACCAGCGCAACACGCGCCGCAAGGGTGAAGCCATCACGCTGAGCTACATGCTCTCGGCCTTCCGCAACAAGAACAAGGACAACTCGCGCTATACCGACCTGACCAACATGCCTGTTGACTACTACGGCATCGACCAGGACGGAAAAGAGAACTTCAACGAGCACACCATGCAGCTCGACTGGAAGCGTCCCTTGACCGAGAATCACACTCTGGAGACCGGCGCCAAGTACATCTACCGCCTAAACCGCAGCCACAACGTGCTGGATTATCTGGGCATCGATGATGACACCGACATGCGTTACAAGCACGTCACCCAGGTGGGTGCTGCCTATGTGAGCTACACCTTCCACAGCGGGCCGTGGGATGCCCGTGCCGGACTGCGCTACGAGCACAGCTTCCTGCGCGCCACCTATCCCGATGGCCAGCAGGATGCCTACGAGGCCCACCTCAACGACTTCGTGCCCAGCGCCAGCCTGCGTTACCAGTTCAACTTTGCCAACAGCTTGAAGCTGTCCTATGCCGCCAGCATCAACCGCCCTGGCATCAGCTACCTGAATCCGGCCGTAATCGAGACGCCCACGAGCCGCTCCTTCGGTAATACCGACTTGGGCAGTGTGCACTACCACTCGGTGAGCCTGACCTACATGCGCGTGGGACCCAAGTTGACCTTCAACGTCACGCCGCAGTTCCAGTTCAGCAACAACGGCATCGGTGCCGTGAAGTGGGCCGACGGACTGGTGCAGGTATCGACCTATGCCAACACGTTGAAGACCTATTCGACGACCCTCTCGGCCTTCGTGCAGTGGATGATGACCCAGAAGACCAACTTCATGCTCAACGGCTCCATTGGCTACAACTACTACAAGAGCAAAGAGCTCGGGCTGAAGAATGACCGCATCAGCGGCAACTTCTTCGCCAACGTCACCCAGTTCCTGCCCTGGAAACTGCAGCTGTCGGGCTTTGCCGGCATGTGGGGCGGCGGCATCAGCGACCTGTATGGCCGCATGGGAACGGTATTCTTCCATGGCTTCAGTCTGCAGCGCTCTTTCCTCAAGGAGGACCGCTTGACCGTCCAACTGCAGGCCGTCGTGCCCTTCGGCGGCAAGTACATGACGATGAAGAACTATGTAACCCAGGGCGACGTGACGGGCTGGACCCGCTACGAGCAGCAGGCCCGCCGCTTTGGCATCAACATCAGCTACCGCTTCGGCTCCCTCTCGACGCGCGTCAAGAAGGCCAATGCGACCATCGAGAACGACGACCTCATAGGCAGCGGCAAGCAGTCGGGCAACACCGGCACTGGCGTCACCGGTGGTATGGGCGGCGGCAACTAAACCTTGCACCTCTCAATAATATTTTATAAAATCAGGATCGCTCTAACTCGCTTCGGTTAGGGCGATTCTTCTGTTTTTTCAGGAAAAGAGGTCATGATTGCCATGTTTTTGCTAATTTTGCGCCCGAAAACAGAAAAATCAAGGTTATGAAGAGTATTCTCAGATCGATACTGCTGTGTGCTGCCGTTGCAGTGGCACTCTCGGCGTGTGAGGGTGACCATGAAGTGATTGAGACCGACTGGACCACGCTAGAGACCGTCGAGTTGCAGAAACATTACAATAAGTATATGGACGGTGATTGGGTGTATCAGTACGATGACACTATCCATTACATCGAGATGTCCTATTCGTTCAGTACCAAGGACAGCACCTTCTCGGGCTACTATAACGAGCTGATCAATATGGCAACTGCCGAGAATCCCGATTGGAACCTGTTGTGGCAGGGCTCTTTCTCAGGCAAGTGGGTCCTGCTGCACAGTGTGGACCTGGACCAGGATTACATCTACATGGGCGACATGGTTTTCACCAATGTGCATGGCGTGTTGAAAAACTATGACGTGTTGGGAGGCCGTGTGCTGTTTTATGGGGCGTCCAAGAATTTCCTGCGCGTGACGACACCGCTCACGTTCAAGCGCATCGACATGCGCCATCCCGAAAATCCGGTAGAATAAAGTGAAATAAGACTTTTATCTAGTCTCTAAACGATAAACTCTCCACGCTATATTTCAGGTTTCTATAATTTTAGAGACCTGAATTTTTTGGCATGAAGCGCGAGGGGTCTTCCTTGTCCTCCTCGGCAGGCTTAGCAGTGGTGTTTTCCTCGATCGGCGGCGCTGCGGGCGGCGTTTGCTGCTTGGCGCGATGGGAGCGGTGCAGGTTGCTCTCCAAGCGGTTGAATTCCTTACGCACGTGGCGACGGCCGTCCTCAAAGGTGTCATCTACAGCGCGCTCGATGGTTTCGTTGAATTTGAACGGCAGCAGCGAGATCAGTGCCGAAATCAGTGACAATGCTGTCAAGGCAAACGACAGCTTGTGGCCGATGCCTAGACCGATGATGGAGAATCCCTCGCCCAGGTCGTTGTCGGGCGTTACCTCGGGAGCATGCTGCAGCCCGATGGCATGCAGGCTGTTGGTGTGCATGAAGAACCACAATCCCAAGACAATCAGCGCAATGGATCCCAATACCCACCAGCGCTTTTTCAGGCAGTTCAGTGCGATGGCGCCAAAGCAGGTGATGAACGGCAACAGTGCCAGCAGCACGTTGCCCAGCGACAGGGATTGTGTGATAGTGCCGGCGGTGAAATCCAACCCGCTCACCGTACCGTTCAACGAGATGTCGTAAAACGGCAGGAAAACGTAGCAGATGAGCGCCAGCACAAGCAATATGTTAGTAATCGGTCTCATGTGAAATCGGTTGATGGTAGTGGCCCGTTAAGCCACAAAAGTTTGCGAATTTACAAAGATTTGCCGAACCGCCCGCAGATTGAAACCAAATTTTACACAAATTCACGTTTCTTAGCGACCACTGTAACCATTCAGCGAAACGCCCTCTGAAATCCCCCACGCTAAGACGCTAAGGCGCTAAACTGCTAATATTCAATTAAATAAATTCCGATAAATGAGATATGCCATTATACTATCATGAATCAATGCAGTGACAATTGCACATTTTGAATTACCACAAACAACTATAGAATAAAAGCTTAGCGTCTTTGCGTCTTTGCGTGGGGTAAAACGGGTGAATCGTCACGCGACCATTGGGGGGAGTGTGGAGTGCGGGTCAGTTGGTGGCGGTGGCGAGGACTTGCTCGCAGAATTGCTGGTCGTGCTGCAGGCGGTCGAGCGCCTTCTTGGACGCGCTCTGGTGGGATTCCTTCTTGCTATAGCCCACGGCGTCGCTGGCGTATATGCCTCCCAGGATAACGGCGGTGCGGAAAACGGGGTTTTTATCGGCATCGGTATAGCTGTCCACCAACTCATACTCGATGGTGATGCGGTACTTTTGCGTCCACTCGATGAGGCGTGACTTGAAATTCTGCTCGGTCTTGACCAGATCGTTCAGGTCAAAGTGCTTCTTGATCAAGCGGTTGATGATGAATTTGCGGCAGCGTTGATAACCCTGGTCCAGATAAACGGCGCCCACGAGGGCCTCCAGGGCATTGCCACAGATGTAGCTGTTGTGGGACGAGGTGTGCATCAGCGCGTGGACATGGCTGTCGAGATGCAGCGAGTTGCCGATACGGTTCAGGCTCTCGCGCTGCACGATTTTGGCGCGTGTGCTGGTGAGGAAGCCCTCGTGCTTCCCCGGGAAGGTGCTGTAGAGGAAATCGGCAACAACGGTGTCGAGCACGGCGTCGCCCAGGTATTCCAGGCGCTCGTTGTTGGCCCACCGGCCGTCGTGCATTTTCACCGGCTTGGAGCGGTGTACCATCGCCAGCTGGTAGGGCCTGATGTCGCGGGGATAGTAGCCGGTGATGCGGTGAATAAAAACATAAAGCTCCTTATCCTTGACGAAAAGGAGCTTTATGAGTGATATGGCGTTGCTGAGCGGCATCGTCCGTGGCTTTATTTCAGCCGTTTATTTCTGGAATTTCTTGACGATGATGCTGGCATTGTGTCCGCCGAAGCCAAACGTGTTGGAAAGTGCAATGTTTACTGTTCGCTTTTGTGCCTTGTTGAAGGTGAAGTTCATCTTGTAGTCGATGTTCTCATCCTCGTCACCGTCGGCATGGTTGATGGTGGGAGGAATGACGTCGTCACGGCAGGCCAGCAGGCAGAAGACTGCCTCCATGGCACCCGTGGCACCCAGCATGTGGCCGGTCATCGACTTGGTGCTGCTCACGTTGAGCTTGTAAGCATGCTCGCCGAAGACGTCCTTCACGGCCTGAGCCTCGCTCAAGTCGCCCACCGGGGTGGACGTGCCGTGAGCGTTGACATAGTCAACATCCTCAGGCTTGATGCCGGCGTCCTCGATGGCGCGCTGCATCACGAGCTTGGCGCCCAAGCCCTCGGGATGGCTGGCGGTGATGTGATAGGCGTCGGCACTCATGCCGCCACCGATGATCTCACCATAAATCTTGGCACCGCGTGCCAGGGCGTGCTCGAGTTCCTCAAACACGAGGCACACACCGCCCTCACCCATCACGAAGCCGTCACGCGAGCCGCTGAAGGGGCGTGAAGCACCCTCGGGATCGTCGTTGCGCAGCGAGATGGCCTTCATGGCGTTGAAGCCGCCCACGCCAGCGGGGAACAGGGGAGCCTCGCTACCGCCGGTGACGATAGCCTTGGCCTTGCCCAGGCGGACGTAGTTGAAAGCGTCGATCAGTGCATTGGTCGAGGTGGCACAAGCCGAAACAACACCAAAGTTGGGGCCGCGGAAGCCGTACTTGATCGAAATCTGACCGGCAGCGATGTCGGCAATCATCGTCGGGATGAAGAACGGGCTGTACATCGGGCCGCGGTCCTCATGACGGGCGTAGTCGCCAGCCTGATCCTCAAAGGTGTGCAATCCACCGATACCTGACGCGAAAATCACGCCCACCTCGTCGCGGTCGATACCCTCGGCCAGCAGGTTGGCGTCCTCAACGGCTTGCTTGGCGCACGCCAACGCATACTGCGTGTACAGGTCGTTGCGCTTGAAGTCTTTCACCTCGCGGCGGTCGTTGGGGTCATTCACGTAGTTCAGCGGATCAAATCCCTTGATTTCGCAAGCGAATTTGGTCTTGAACAGTGTCGTGTCAAAATGGGTAATAGGCCCTGCGCCGCTCACTCCCTTAAGGGCGTTGTCCCATGTGGTTTCAACGTCCAGACCTAAGGGAGTAATGGCACCAAGGCCGGTTACCACAACTCTCTTTAATTCCATGTGGTAAAGTGGAAATGAAAAGATTTATTCGGCTGCCTTAGCTTCTTCGATGAACTTGATGGCGTCGCCTACGTTTTGGATGGTCTCAGATTTGTCATCGGGGATCTTGATGTCGAACTGCTTCTCAAATTCCATGATCAGCTCGACGGTATCAAGACTATCAGCACCCAGGTCCTGGCTAAAAGTAGCCTCGGGAGTTACCTCAGACTCGCTAACACCTAACTTGTCAACGATAATTTGTTTTACTCTTTCTTCAATTTCTGACATAGTCGTAATTATTAAAAAGTTTGAAAAAAATTAATGTTCTCGTTTTTACTTCAAATCCAGTGCTTTCTCAACTCAGTCAAGCGGTTATCTGCTTGTGTTATCGATTAGCCCCTAGTTTTGAGCCTGCAAAGTAAATACAATTTCTTCAAATAATAAAGAAAAATTTACTTAATTTGCGCCCCGTTGAATTATTTTTAGACTTTAGTGGGTTGAGGCACAGCGTTTTTAAGTATATTTTCAAAGTTTTTACTTCGTTCGGCTGTTAAAAAGTGTAATTATTTCTCTTTTTGCCCCTTCGTGTCAGTCCCGCGGCCAACCTTCCCGGCGCAAATCACCCATTGGACTGCAACTGTCGTGCCAAGTTTAACGTGGTGGATTATTTTTGGTTCAGGTCGATGACCAGGCCCTCGTTGGCTAGACGGGTGGCGGGGAAGATGCTTTGGGCCTCTTGCAGCAGCGGTGTCTCGTCGAGGTAACGCTTGGAGAAGTGCCCTAGGATGAGTTGCCCCACGCCTGCCTCGCGGGCGACGGTGGCAGCCTCCAGGGCGGTGCTGTGGTGGCGCTTGTGGGCCTTGACGCGCAGGCTGTCGTCGTAGGTGGCCTCATGGTAGAGCCAGTCCACGCCCTCCACGTTCTTGATGACGCGGCGCGAGAACTTGGTGTCGCTGCAGTAGGCGTAGCTGATGGCGGCGTCGGCAGCGGTGGTCAGCTGGTCGTTGGGGACGACAATGCCGTCGGGGCTGACCCAGTCCTCGCCCTGGCGCAGCGCGTTCATGGCATAATGGGGTACACCCAGTTCTTTCACTTTCTCGCCTATGATGTGGCGCAGTTTGGGCTTTTCCCTGAACAGGAAACCCACAGCGGGCACGCGGTGAACCAGCGGGAAAGTGGTCACCGTCAGGGCATCGTCCTCCCAGATAACGCGCTTGTGGGTGTCGATGATGTTGAAGCGCACCTCAAACGGGCGCTCGCGGCAAAAGTAGTCCAGCATCTGCCCGAACAGCTCTGCGCCGTCCTTAAAGGTGTGGATGGTCAGCGAGTTGGTGCGGTTCAGCAGTGCCATCGTCGATACCAGGCCCGGCAGCCCGAAGCAGTGGTCACCGTGCAGGTGGGAGATGAAGATGTGGTTCAAGCGCATCAGCTTGAGCTTCATGCGGCGCACGGCCAGTTGGGCGCCCTCGCCGCAGTCGATCATCATCAGGTTGTCGCGCACGTTCAGCACCTGGCACGACGGCTGGTGGCGCGGCGTCATCGTCGCGCTCCCGCATCCCAATATGTTCAGTTCAAGCCTAGTCATTGGACTGTTGTTGTTTCTGCATCTCTTCTATCGTGGTGATGGCCTCTCTGTATTTCTGTGTATTGGGATGCTCTGGTCCGTAGAATTGCTCACAACCGGCCAGCGCTTGACGGTAGCATTCCAACATCTTTTCCAAATCATTCTTCGCATGATAAACTGATGCCATGTAACTCAAGGTCATGATGGTGTAGGGATGTGCAGGACCAAAGGCGGCCTGATAGGCATCATGGGCTTTTTGGAAATAGATGAGCGAATTGTCATAATCCTTAAGGGATATATAGAGTGTCCCGACGTTGAGATAGGAAAGGGCCGTGGCGTCGGAATTCGGGCCAAGAACACGTTCGCGCTGTTCGAGCGCCTTCATGTGGCACTCCATCGATTTTTCGTATTCACCCATCCGGTTGTAAATGACGCCCAGGTTGTTGTAGGACTGCGAGAAATCCAGATTGTCCTTGTCCTGGATGGTGCGGTTCCTGATGTCGAGTCCCTTCAAGGTGTATTCCAGTGCTTTCTCAATGCTGTCTTGTGAGATATAGATTCTGCCGATGTGGGTATAGACCAGCGCTGCGTCAGGATTGTCCAGGCCTTCGGTTTGCTCATAGATGTCCAGTGCCTTGTGGTGCCATTCCAATGACTGGTCCAAATCTCCCATGTGGTCATAGGTTAAGCCGATGAACTCAGTGATGAAGCCGG
>JAEEGI010001086.1_pt1 | contig 69053 bp, 61 predicted proteins | sample 8958751 | NCBI WGS metagenome assembly JAEEGI01 (sample SAMN16246545, study PRJNA631951) | gut metagenome | biome: gut microbiome; feature: rumen; material: KS-attached | host: Bos | place: Iran: Karaj | collected 2018-10
GACCAAACGGTAATACGAAATATCAGCCTGCAATTTGACTATTAGAACAAAAACTGCAATTTTTAGCCTGCAAAATGACTATTACGCCAAAAAACCGCACCCGTTGATTTGTCTGACGGGTGCGGGCTGGAATGGGGTGTCGGATGGTTTATTGTACAACCAGTCGACGGCTGACGCTCTGAGAACTATTGCGGAAAAGAACGGTGTAGACGCCTGCCGACAGACGGTCGGTACGGATGTTGAAGGTGATGTTGCCTGCGCTTTGGATGGTGCTTGTGTGCACGGTGCGTCCCATGTTGTCGAAGATGGTGACGGTATAGTTTCCGCCATTGCCGAGGTCGATGTTGATTTTGGCTTGTGAGGAGGAGGGATTGGGATAGAATTGGCCAAAGTGAAGGTTGATGTCGGGGCTTTCGATGCCGACAGGTGTGCTGGTGTCGTTGTGGGTGCGGTTGGCGTCGAACACGAAGGTGATGTCGGTAGCGGGCATGGGCGTGGTGTCGAAGTCGTAGAGGGTGCTGTCAAGCCATGCGACGGTGTCGAGTTGGCCAGTGTAGTAGTAGCTGTAGTATCCTCCTTGGTGGGCGGTCATGGGTTTGGTGATTGTTTTGCCGTTGTTGGAGGTGGCGGAGAGGTAATATTCCACGGTTACGACGGTGTCGGCCAGTACGGACACGGTGTCGGTGGTGTAGGTGGTGTCGTAGAGGAAGGTGTAGGTGGTGTCGTAGATGTAGGCGGTGGAGTCGGCGTTGAGGATGCTGTCGATGGCTGCCACGCTGTCGGTTATGGTGAGGACGGTGTCGGTGACGATACGGTCTTCATAGAAGGTGCTTTGTGGACGAGACATGGTGCCATAGTAACGGTTGCCGTTGGCGGTGAGGGGTAGGGTCTGCCATTCACCGCCCCCGATGCGGTAGATGCATTCAGCATGGGCTATGCCGCTGTTGTTGGTAATGACGGCACTGACGGGCATTTTGTCTTGTATGGCATTGGCACAGCCGTGGATGTTTTTGTGGAGGATACGGACTGGGTTGTTGGCGGGTATCTGTTTGGTGACACAGTGGATGGCACCGCCACTGCCGTCAAAGTCGTGCACATCGACGGGATAGATGGTGTAGCCGGGATAGGCTTCTTTGATTTTTTCAATGTTGGCACGATCCCAGGCGGCGGTAGGCTGGCCGTTGACCACAGCGGAGAAGCAGGGCTGAAGGATGAGGTCGTTGACAAAGGTGTGGTTGCTGTAGGTGCGGGTGTATTGTTCGTTGTATTCCCGTTGGTTGGCATAGTTGCCGCCGTTGTCTTTTGAGGGGAAAGGAAGGGTGCCCATGGTGTAGTAGTTACGGTTGAAGATGCTGGTGTAGGAGCAGAGGGAGTCGATGTTTCTCTGTCCGATGGTGTAGTCGTTCCATGTCCTGTATTGGTCGGGCATGACGGAGAAGACAAAGCCGTTTTCGTCGTATGCGTCTGCGTAGAGGTCTATGTGGCCTGTGCCGCCGTCATATTGGTAGGCGGGCAGAACGTGGGTTTCGCGTTGACCGATTAAGGAACGCAGGGCTGCACGGGTCTGAGCTTGGGTGAGTCTGGTTTTTTGAATATAGTGCAAGGAGTTGATGTCACGTCCGTTCCATGTCATTTGACCATAGGTGTCGCTGTTGTTGCCGTATACAGCATTGCTGGTGAAAAGGAAGCCTGCACCGTCGACAAGGCAGTTGCCACCTTCCCATTCGATGGTGTTGATGTAGTTGGGGATTCCTATTTGTTGCATGATGAGCGAGGGGAGGGAGTCGTCGAGTGCACGACCGGGATAGTATTCGAAATCCATCATTGCAATGCTGTCTTTCTCGCCGTAGTAGAAGCAGATGGGACCGCAGTCGCGGTACCAGAAGGAGTTGCCGGCTCCGACAATGAAACGGATGTTGTCGTGCCGTAGATTGAGACGGGCCAATGTGCGGAGCACTGTCGCAGTGTCGGCCTTTTTCTCTACGCGCACCCATGCTTGTGCGTTGCCTTTCTGAATTCCGTCCATCAGATAGAAAAACACTTTTCCGAAACTGCTTGTGGTGTCCATTTCGCTGTAGTATGGGCCATAGATACCCATGCTTTCCCAACCTCTCTGCATGTTGTACTTATAATATTCAGCCAAACCGGTCACCATTGGGTCGGCACTGAAGTAGCCGGCTCCCAAGTTTGAGTCAGGGAAATAGGCGTAGCTTACTGTTACCACAACGGCTTGGACTTCTTCCCATTCGCCGGGATACCAAATACGGTCTTCGGGTAGTGCTTTTGTCTCGCTGCCTTTAATGGGTGCAATAGTCTGACCTAATTTAATATTGCTGTTATAATACTCTTTTGAGTAGTCGCGCTTGTGTTTCATTTGGTGCCATTCGTTCATGATTTCCTCGCGCGACGATGCATTCTGAGCCACAGCCATGGTGGCCAGGGTCAGCATCAATAATGTAATGAATGATTTTTTCAAGGTTGAGTCCTTTCCTGTTATTTTATAAAAGAGACGTGCTTGAGTGCACGTCTCTTTATGTGATTTAATATGAAAATTAGCGTTTTTTGAGACCGAGAATCTCACGGGCTTCGTCGCTGTTGGCCACTTCGCGACCCAGAAGTTTTGCCATGCGTACCACTTTGTCGACCAGTTCGCCGTTGCTCTTGGCCAGAACACCACGCTCCAGATAGAGGTTGTCTTCAAAACCTACACGTACGTTACCACCCATCACAATGGCAGGGGCTGCCAATTGGAATGCGTAGCGACCGATGCCGGTAGCTGTCCAGGTGCTGCCTGCGGGTATGTTTTTCACCAGCCAGCAGAGATTGTCGACAGTGGCAGGGGTGCAACCAGGAACACCGAGCACGAAATTGAACTGCATGGGAGCTCCGGGGACTTGGCCTTTGCGGGCCATGGTCAGGATGGTGTCGAGGTGTCCCATCTCAAAGCATTCGTATTCGGGTTTAATGCCGCGTTCCATCATCCGTTTGCCAAAGGCACGCATGGTGGGCATGGTGTTGTCGAAAATCTCGTCACCGAAGTTGCAGGTACCGCAGTCGAGGGTGGCCATTTCGGGCAGTGGTGTGGTGTCTGTGCTCTGAAGTCTCTCTTCGGGCGACATGCCAACGGCACCGCCTGTCGAGGGAATCAGAATAACATTAGGACACTCTTTGTAGATTGCCTCTTCGCACTCTTGGAAACGGTCACGGCTTTGAGTGGGGGTTCCATCGTCATGACGCACATGCAAGTGGACGATGGCGGCTCCGGCATCGACAGCCGACTTGGCTTCGCGAACAATCTCTTCGACCGTATAAGGAACGGCAGGATTCTGCTCTTTTGTAACTTCTGCACCGCAGATAGCGGCAGTGATAATCAGTTTGTCCATGGTATTGTTGCTTTTAAATAATAATTACTATTTATGAATAAAATGCAAAGATACAAAAAAAAATCGTATTTTTGCAAAAAATAGATTCAATGCTGATACTCGGTATAGACCCTGGCACACAGGTATTGGGATATAGTATTATCGACACCGATGGGCAGAGACCCCGTTTGGTGGTGATGGATGTGCTTTATTTGCGCAAAATTGCCGACTTCCATCTACGTATCCGCAAAATATTCGACACCACTCAGCGTATTATCGATTCGTATCATCCCGACCATCTGGCTATTGAGGCTCCTTTTGCGGGCAAAAATGTTCAATCGATGATCAAACTCGGTAAGGCGCAGGGTGTGGCCATCGGGGCTGCCATTGGTCGCGACCTATCCTATACCGAGTATGAACCTACCGCTGTCAAACAACGTGTAACAGGTAATGGCAATGCCGCCAAAGAACAGGTGGCTGCCATCCTGCAGAGCATTTTCGGTTTTGCCGACCTTCCTCAATATCTCGATGCTTCTGATGCTCTGGCTGTGGCCTACACCTGCCATTTGGAAATGGCAGATCCGCTGGGCGACATCCGGCAGCAGCTCAAACCCACCCGCACACATAAGAGTAAGAAGCAGCAATGGTCCGATTTCGTCGCCCACAACCCCGAACTGGTGAACTTCTGACATGGATAGAGTAAACCTTTTCTCAGCGCAATAAGAAACAGATAACACATATTAATCATGAGCACACAACAGAAATCCTTTTCCTCCAATCTGGGAGCAATCATGGCAGCGGTAGGCTCTGCCGTCGGTCTTGGCAATATTTGGCGTTTCCCTTACACCTGTGGTAAATACGGTGGAGGAGCCTTTCTCATAGTATACCTTGGTTTTGTCTTTTTCCTTGGGGCAGTCCTGATGATGTCGGAATTCATCATTGGCCGTCGGGCACAACACACCCCTGTCAAGGCTTTCCAAGCCCTTCGTACCGACCGTAAGGGTTGGGGTTTGATAGGCCTGCTGGGTATCGTCACCAGTTTCTTTATCCTTGCCCAGTACCTTGTCCTCTCCGGCTGGACCACGGGTTATGTCTGGGAGGCTCTCTCGGGCTCTCTTGCCGCTTTAGGCACCAGTGCGGCTCCGATCTCCGACTATTTCACCCAGTTCTCCACCAGTGCATGGAAACCTGCCATATTCCTTGCCATCTTTTCTGCATTGGTGTTGTTGGTCATTCTTGGTGGTGTACAGAAAGGAATTGAGAATGTCTCCAAAGTGCTTATGCCATTCTTGGTAGTGTTGATTCTGGTGCTCTGTGTCCGCAGCCTCACCCTTCCTGGAGCTGTCAAAGGAGTGGAATACCTCTTCTCTCCCGACTTTTCCAAGCTCACTGGCGAAGGCATATTGGCTGCACTTGGTCAATCTCTCTTTTCGTTAAGTGTGGGTATGGGTGTCATGATTGTCTACGGCTCCTACATCCCTGTTAACGACAATATCTTCAAGACTGCTATGTGGATTACTGTATGCGACACCCTTATCGCCATTCTGGCGGGCTTGGCTATCTTCCCCGCCGTGTTCAGTTGTGGATTCGACCCTGCTGGCGGTCCCGGCTTGGTCTTCTGTGTGCTGCCCAATGTCTTCAACTCCATGGGCAGTGCGGGTGTAGTGTTCTCAACCATCTTCTTCCTCCTCCTCATGGTTGCTGCACTCACCAGTGCCATCTCCTTGCTCGAGGCTCTTACCGCCACAACCAGCGAGCATCTTGGCACCCGTCGTCTTGTAGGTGCCTTACTGTTCTTTGTTCTTTCCACGCTTCTCGGCGTTACCTTCTCGCTTTCGCTGGGGCCTCTTTCCCATACCAAGCTGGCAGGACTTACCCTCTTCGATTTTGTCGACAGACTCAATAGCATCTATCTCCCACCGCTATGTGCGCTGGGTACGGTATTGTTCCTTGGGTGGGTCATGCCCGAACGTGACGTACGCGACGAGTTCACCAATCACGGTGTCCTCAGTGCCCGGTTCTATGGGATGTTTCGTTTCCTTGCCCGCTATGTGGTGCCGGTGGCTCTTTTGGTGGTCATTGTGTCGGGAATACTCAGTTGACAGCCCTAATACTCGGTTTTTAAAGACAAATAACACCTATTCATAGTCAGATGCGTAAATCCATTCTTTTCCCCTTTGCCGCCGTCCTGCTTTTTGTGTCGTGCCATCATGCCAAACCCAAGGTATACGACCCGGCTTATGTCCGGTTCGAGGCTTCATACAATCCCTATCTCGAAAACCAGTTCTACCCGTCTCTGATTATGGGTGTGGCCAGCCTCAGTGACAAAAACTTCGGTTTCAACGACACCAACGCCCTTTTCTCCGTCTCTGTCACTGCCCCTGCCAGTAACTCCGTGTTGCGCATCACTATCGACTCCTCCAATCTCAACTACGTCACCATTTTCCAGGAAGTACTGCCTGTCAAAGATGTCCGATACACCTTTCACCCATCTCTCAAGTGGAAATACGACCAACTTTATAAAATCAGGCAACAGGGAACAGCCGACCTCACTTTCACGTGCTACATCAACGACGAAGAAGTGGATGTGAAGAATGTTCGTATCAACTACCGTTCTGCCAATGATTGTCTGCTTAGCGTCTTAGACAGCGATGGTCGGCTACACGATTTCCGTTGGCTTTTTGCAGCCTATGTCAACGAAGAACATCCCTTTATCGACAGTATCCTTACCAACATTATGCAGCAAGGTGTGGTGTCGCGCATTACAGGATACCAGAAAGATGCCAAAAGTGTGATAAATCAAGTTGAAGCCATATGGTACTACACCCTCGAACGGGGCATTGCCTATTCCTCCATCTCTTGCACGGCTTCACCCACCAAGAACTCCAATGTGCAGCACATCCGTTTTTTCGACCAAGTGTACCAAACCCGGCAAGCCAACTGTGTTGACGCATGTGTGTTCCTTGCCTCCATCATGCGTAAAATAGGACTCAAACCCGTCATTTTTGTTGAGCCTTGCCATGCTTACCTTGGTTACTATACCGACAATAAGCGTCGCACGCTCAAACTGCTTGAAACCACCATCACCAGCTGGGCCGATTTCCCGGCTCTCACAAAAAACTACAACGAAACCATCCAGCGCAATCCCGATGTCAAGGGCAGTGAACGCATATCATCGGCTATGAACGCCAAATACACCAAATACCTTACCGATGGCCAGAAGAAACAGTGGGAAAACGGTGCTCTCTCGTTCGAGGATTTCAAACGTGCCGTGGCTCACGGTCTGTTCCTCAAAGCTACCGACTACGACCTGGATAACTACAAAAACAATCGCAAATACTTCTCCGACCCTTCCAACCGCACCTATCAGCAGCTCGACATAGAGCTCCTCCGCAAGATGGTGCAGCCCATCAATGGCTGACCATAGCTCCCTTAAAAAGGAATAAAGAATGAATCCGGCAGGTTCAATACTTGCCATAAAAAACACAGAGCCGTCCTCAAGGACGGCTCTGCTATTATTAAGGATTCTATGGTCAATCCTTGATGTTGGGTTCTTCAAGACCATATCCTTTCTTCTTGTCGACGGCCTTGAGGTAAATCGAGATAAGCAGGGCTGCGATGCCGAGAGCGGCAAGCATGACCAGTGCCCAAGTGTAGTTGAGCTCGTGGGCTGCGGCACCTTCGGGGTTGGTATTGTTGAGGACAATGCCAATGAGGGCGGGGAACAGACCAAGACCGATATTCTGAATCCAGAAAATGGCTGCATAGGCCGAACCGATAATCTTTTCGTCAACCAGTTTGGGAACGGAAGGCCACAAAGCGGCAGGCACCAGCGAGAACGATGCGCCGAGGACGAGAATGGTCACATAAGCCACAACCACACCGCCAGCAGCAGATTTGGCCGAAACGCCGGGCAGGATGAATGCAAAAGTGAGGTGGCAGATGACCAGCAGGATAGAACCGAGCATCAGCATGGATGCTGCTTTACCCTTATGGTCGACATAGTTGCCCAGAATAGGAGTGATAGCCACAGCCAGCAAGGGGAACACTGCAAAGATGGTTTCGGCGGTGCCGCGCATATATCCCATATAGCAGTACACAATCAGTGCCACCACAGCAATACCCATCAACAGATACTTCATTCCCTTGTTGTTTTTCATAAAGTTGCTGGAGAAAGAACCGGCTGCCACAACAAGCATCAGAATATATTGTACCCAAGTAACTGAACTTCCGCCCCAGTACGTATTGGGGTCGGCGGGAGTCAAATCAAGATTGCACTGCAGCATGTTGACGGCATACTTCTGGAAGGGGAAGATGGCGCTGTAGTACAGCACGCAGAGCAGAGCCACAAGCCAGAATCCAAGACTGGTGAAAATCTTGCCAAGGTCGCTGATTTTGAAAGGATCGTCTTTCTCCTCGGCCTCGCCGGTCTGGCTGTCAAGTTTCTTGTCCATGAAGAAATAGGTGATGAACATGATGAGGGCGATGCAGAGCAGCACAACACCGAATTTGACAGCGTTGTCGACATGCACCTCGCCGCCCAGTTTGGCGAAGTAGGGCGAGAAAATCATGCAAGTGGCCACACCCAAGCGGGCAAGAGCCATCTCACTGCCCATCGCCAGGGCGGTCTCACGTCCCTTAAACCATTTGACGATACCGCGGCTTACCGTGATACCGGCCATTTCGCAGCCGCATCCGAACAGCATGAAACCACAGGCGGCCAGTTTGGCTGAAGCAGGCATACCGGCGCAGAACGGCAGTATAGCACCGATTACAGGCAATTCGCCGTTCCAATTCAGGTTATTGGTAAACCACTGCTCAATGCTGGTTCCGATAAAAGCCTCGCTGCAGGCGTAGAACTTTATAAGTCCGCCTATCAGCATCACAGCACCCGAAAGCACTGCCGTGAAACGCACGCCCATCTTGTCGAGGATGATACCTGCAAAGATGAGGAAGAATACATAAACGTTGAGGAACACCTCCGCGCCTTGCATGCGGCCAAACGACGCGCTGTCCCAACCGCGGGTTTCCTGCATCAGGTCCTTGATGGGGGACAGAATGTCCATAAATACGTAACTGCAGAACATAGCCAACGCCAATAGCAACAGGGCTATCCATCGCATCGCTGCATTGTCTCTTAAAGTTTTAACGGTTTCTGTCATAGTAATATTGTTTTTATTTGTTGTTTTTTTTCAATTCAGACTGCAAAATTACGAAAAATATTCGTAACTTTGCATAATCAAATAAGAAATATTTTCAAAATGACACCTAAAGTACACCCTGACACATTCCAGTTTTTCGATGAACTGGTGGCAAACAACAACCGCGATTGGTTTAACGACAATAAGTTGCGTTGGACAACCATCCGGGATTGCTTTATGGAGTTTACCCAGGCTCTCATTGAGGCCATGGCTCCGTTCGACCCTGCTGTTGAAGGTCTTTCTGCCAAGCAATGTGTCTATCGAATCCACCGCGATTTGCGTTTCTCCCCCGATAAACGCCCCTACAAAACCCATATTGCCTGTTTCCTCCCCTTCGGCGGCGACCGCACCAAGTGCGTCCCCGGCTATTACCTGCAGATAGGGCAGGAAGACTATGGCTTGCAAGGCAACTGCTCCATGGGCGGCGGCGTTTACATGCCCGACAGCAAGCAGTTGGCTGCCATCCGGCAGGAGATATTCTATTGCACCGACGAATTCAAAACCATTCTCCAGTCGCCCGAATATGTCCGTTACTATGGCAACAGGTTCTTCACCACCAAAAAACTCTCCCGTCCTCCCAAGGGCTATCCCGCCGACTGGCCCGACATCGACCTGCTCAAATACCGCGACTACTGCTGTATGCACGAGGAGTCACGGACTTCTGTGCTGTCCGACACCTTCTTCAACCAAGTGGTTGACATCTGGAAGGCCGCCCAGCCGCTGAACCGTTTCATCGGTCGTGCCCTTGACCTCGTCTGACCAAACCCATAAATACCACCGCAGTCATGCAAGCACTTGTAACCGGAGCCACATCGGGCATGGGATTGGAATACTGCCGCCAGTTGGCTCAACGCGGGCACCACCTCATTATGGTCTCCAACCAGCAGAAGGAACTCGACACCCTTCCGCAGCAGCTTTCGCAGCAATACGGCATACGTGCCGTAGGCCGTTTCCAGGACCTTGCCGCCCCCGACGCCGCCCAACGTCTCTACGACTGGTGCCGCAACGAAGGACTACAGATAGACATCCTCGTCAACAACGCAGGCATGTTCTTCTTTCACGAACTCACCCCCGACTATGCCAGTTGCACCGAGACCATGATGAACCTCCATATGTACACACCCACACGCCTATGCTCCCTATTTGGCGAGGACATGAAACACCGTCGCCAAGGCTTCATCATCAATGTATCCAGCATGGTGGCACAGATGCCGACACCGGGTATCACCATCTACGCCGCCACCAAGGCCTATCTCAAAAGCTATTCCAAATCGCTCTACTTCGAAATGCGCCCCTATGGTGTGGGGGTCACCACCGTACTGCCGGGAGCCATAGCCACACCTTTATATAATATCAACCCCGCCACCCTCGCGCACCTCACCCGTATCGGGATTGTCCGCACCCCGCAGTGGATGGTGCGTCGCGCCCTGCGCGGCATGTTCCGCAAACGCCATTATGTCAAACCCGGTGCGATGAACTATTTGGCCCCCATCCTCCTTAAACTTCTCCCCAACGGGCTTGAAACCCGTATTTGGCAGAAGTTGAAATCATAAAACGTCTGCTTGTAAAACCACAATCTGCGGTCTTCCTCTCAATGGGAATCCTTCTAACAGCAGGCTTAATCAATTCCCAATAGGAATTTGGAAAATACTTCTTTTATGATTTCCTGACATTTAATTGTGGGTTGTTCCATTCTTTTGAGGCACTCCCTCCACTCCTTTTTCGTCATATCGCCGTTCATTATACCATCAGTTCTCCTTTGATAATGGGAGAACGATGGGAGAACGATGGGAGAACGAGCGAAGGAAGAACGAAGTGTGGTCTCCTGAAATCGCTTGACAGAGGTGATGACAATGGATAATGCAGAGTCATCCTGACTTGTGCGGGGCATTCCTTTTAGGACGTATGTTATACGATTAATCGAGTTTATAACGGATATCCATAGCGGTGGCTTCGTGAGGTGTTGTTAAAATGATGTACCTTTGATACATAAGTCACTATCCCGTCTCTCCATAACGAGAGATTTGGGGTCGTTCAACAGACGTGGAACAACCACACGACGATACAGCCCGGCTTGGTCAGCAGGAATATGTGCAGGGGGATAGTCGGGGAGATGGGTGCAAAAAGAGAAAGCCTCCGCATGTGGCGAAGGCTTTCTCTCTTATGATAAGGGTTTTCTTTTAGAAACGGTAGCGGAGGCCTAAAGCCAAGCCATAGCCAAAGCCGCTGGCAGCCCCCAAGACATCCCATTGGGGACGGAAGTCGAGAGAGATTTGCAACGGGAAGGCGAAGTTGTACTCAATGCCAATCTGAGCATCGAAGCCAAGGCCAATGTTGCCGTTTTCAACTTTGTTGCCGGTGAACATGCCGACATTGGCACCGATACCGGCATACCAGCCGAGACCGCCGGTGATGTTGAAATTCCACTGATAGATGCCGGTGAGGTTGATGTAGGAACCCCACTTTTCGAAGTTGTGCCATCCGAGGTCGAGTTCAAGACGGTTGGCAGAGCCCATGGCGGTCTGATAGGAAACCTCAGCACCCGAACCGTTGCCGAAGACACCACGGACACCGATAGCATTCTGTGCATTGCTGGTGAAACCAAAGGCTACAACAGCAATCAATACGATAAAAAATTTCTTCATAATGTTGTTGTTTTTAGTTTGTTATTAATATTACTTGTTCTTTTTCGTTTGTCGTACAACTTGCAAAGATACAAAAAAATTCAATGATTGTGGATTTTTTTTTGTAATTTTGCATTTAATATAAATGTGCAATGTGGCTGGCAACAGCTTGTAATAAATTATAGAATATGAATATACATATTGTTCAGCACGACATTGTGTCGGGTAATCCTGAAGAGAATTTGAAATGGATCGTTGAAGAACTTGAGCGTCCCGAGAGCAAGGAGGCTTTGTTGACGGTGTTTCCCGCCTGCACATTGTGCGGGGCACCGCTGTACGGCTCGGTAGCTTATACCGACCTGCAGAAACGTGCCCAGGCAGCGTTGCAGGAGTTGGTGCAGAAGTCTGAGCACAGGGCTTTTCTTGTCGGTATGCCGTTACAGATTCAGGATCGCGGTCTGTGCAATGCCATTGTTTTTGTGCAGAATTGTGCTATCCGTGGCATTGTTACCAAGAAGTATCTTGCTCCCGACGAGCAACGCTATTTTGTGCGCGGTGAGGGTGTGCAGATGATTCAGTATCAAGACCAGTTGCTGGCTATCGGCTTCTACGAGGATTTGAAGGAACTTTCCAAGTCGCATGCAGGGCAGCCCGATGTGGTGATTTGTTGCGGCTGCAATGTGTTTGACTATAACAAGCCCTACCGTATCCGTTACAGAATGCACAAGATTGTGGAGAATCTCAATGCTTCGTTGGTTTTCTCCAACCGCACGGGCGGAGAGGGGAACCTGCTGTTTGCCGGTGGCTCGATGGCTTTGAATGCAGCAGGGATGGTGCTTTGTCAATTTCCCTATTTTGAAGACTATGCCCAGAGTGTTGATTTGCAATTGATGGAGGAATGTGAGGATGAGAAGCCTGAAGTGGTGGCGCTGGTGTACAAGGCTTTGATTACTGGCTTGCGCGATTATTTCAGGAAGAATCGTATACAGCGGGCTGTGTTGGGACTTTCGGGCGGCATGGATTCGGCCATGGTTTGCCTGTTGGCCGCTGATGCTTTGGGTCCCGAGAACGTGCATGGGATTTTGATGCCTTCGCAGTATTCGACAGACCATTCGGTGAAAGATGCCGTGGATTTGGCCGAGAATTTGGGAGTGAGTTATGACATTGTGCCTATCAAGCCGATGTTTGACTTGCTGCGCGAGACGATGAAGCCGGTGTTTGGCGACAGACCCGAGGATGTGACTGAGGAGAATATGCAAGCCCGTATACGCGGAACAATTGTGATGAGTTATGCCAACAAGTTCGGGGCTATGGCGCTGAACACAACCAATAAGTCGGAAGCGGCCATGGGTTATGGTACCCTTTATGGCGACAGTTGCGGCGGATTGAGTGTGATTGGCGATTTGTATAAGACCGAGGTGTATGAACTGGGTGAATATGTGAACCGCGATGGGATCCGTATCCCCGTCAACACGATGCAGAAGGCTCCGTCGGCTGAGTTGCGCCCTGGGCAGAAAGACAGTGACTCGCTGCCTGATTACAGTGTGCTGGACGGTATCTTGAATCTGCATATTGAGGAGCAGATGTGCCAGGAGGAGATTGTGGCCGAGGGATATGACGAGAAGTTGGTGGCTGAGGTGTTGCGCAAGGTGCGTATCAACGAGTGGAAGCGGTTGCAGTTTGCTCCGGTGCTGAAGGTATCACCCATGAGCTTCGGAATAGACCGCCGTGTCCCCATTAGTTAAAATCTGGGTACCGCCCCAATCAGGGCGTGAGCTATGGAACAGAGAAACCCGGAGATAGAACTGGCTGAAAAGTATGTGAACGAGACGGGTGTTTCGTTGTTCCTGACAGGAAAGGCAGGGACGGGGAAAACCACGTTTCTCCACCATATTGTTGCAAATTGTCCAAAACGCAACATCGTGCTTGCACCCACAGGTGTGGCTGCAGTGAGCGCAGGAGGGGTGACGATACACAGTTTCTTCCAGTTGCCATTCTGCCCCTATCTGCCCGATGTGAAGGAATTGGTGACCGAATACCAGCTCCCCGAAAGCCAGAAACAGTTGAGGAAGTCGAAAGTGGACGTAATCCGCACGCTTGATTTGCTGATTATTGATGAGATAAGCATGGTGCGAGCCGATTTGCTTGATGCGGTGGATGCTGTCATGCGGCGATATCGGCGCAGCAGCCGTCCATTCGGAGGGGTGCAGTTGTTGATGATTGGCGATGTGCAACAACTTGCTCCCGTGGTCACCGACGAGGAACGGCCCTATATGGACAGGGTATACCCTTCGCCTTTCTTCTTCCACAGCAAAGCCTTGCAGCGGTTGCAGTATATAACCATTCAATTGACGACAGTATACCGTCAACAGGATCCTCTCTTTCTGCGTCTGCTCAACAATATCCGCGACAGCAAATTCGACGAAGCTACGCTGGCAGCCCTCAACTCCCGTGTGAGGAAACCGGGTTCTCCCGCAGTTTTCGCCGATGGTCAGGAGCCTATCCTGCTCACTACCCACAACTGGCAGGCCGACGAAGTCAACCGTCGCAATTTGGAAGCCTTGGACACTCCTGTTCACATTTTCGATGCCGTCGTGGAGGGCAATTTCCCCGACAGTGCTGCCCCTACCGAGCGGCATTTGGAACTGAAAGTGGGTGCTCAGGTGATGTTTGTAAAAAACGACAGCTCGGGACACTGCTATTATAACGGCATGATAGGTGTGGTGGACAGTGTGGAGACCGACGACACGTCCGATGGGCAGAAGCATATCGTAGTGGTGAACAGTGAGGGAGAACGTATCGATGTAGGACAGGAGAGATGGGATACATGGAAATATGAGATTGACAGCACCGACAATCAGATAAAGCCGATCTTAGATGGTGTCTTTGTGCAGTATCCCCTCAAAACCGCTTGGGCTGTCACCATCCACAAAGCCCAGGGACTAACGTTCGACCGTTTGCAAGTGGATGCCGCTGCAGCGTTCACGTATGGGCAGGTGTATGTGGCTTTGAGCCGCTGCCGTAGTCTGGAGGGGTTGACATTGTTGTCGCCTATTACGCCGCAAAACGCTTTCGAGAACAAGGATATTGAGCAGTTCAACAGCACGATGACTCCGTCGGTGCAGGTCGAACAGATGCTTGAAGGGTTCCGGACGCAGTATTATTTCGATGTTCTTTTTGAGCTTTTTGATTTTTCGGGGTTTCAACATGCGGTGGAGCGAATGTACCGCCTTTACCAGGATTCCCTCTATCGTATTTATCCGGACCAGACAGCAGAACTTGCCCAGTTGTGCGGCAATGAGGTGAACGGGTTGATGACGGTGGCCGAGAGGTTCCGCAGACAGTTGGCGGGGATTGGTATGAATCCCGATTCGAGGTCGCTGCTGGAGGAGCGGATTGGCAAAGCGGTGGTCTATTTCGGGAAGACGCTGAAATCGATGGATGAAAAAGTGAGTCCTTTGCTGACGGTTGAGATTGACAACAAGGAGACGGTAAAGCATTTGAAAGATATTGCTGATGGATACCGGAATGTTGTAGGGTTGAAGATGGCACTTCTGAGCCATGTGGAGCATGATGGTTTTTCGATAGAGAAGTATCAAAAAGCAAAGGTCGATTTTACTTTGCAGAAACCGGAAAAGGAGCGGCGGCGAAAGGAGCAGGTGGTGTCAGAGAGTGTGCAGAATCCGAAGTTGGCGGCAATGTTGTCGGCTTGGCGCAAGGGGAAGGCTGATGAGATGAATGTGCCGGCCTTTGCCATTATGCATCAAAAGACATTGTTTGCAATTGTGAATGCTTTGCCGACCACGAAAGCCGAGTTGCTGAAGGTTCCGGGAATCGGGAAGGGCAAGGTGGACAAATTTGGCGACGAGATAGTGCAGATGGTGCGTGACTATTGTACGGATAATGGCATAGAGGTGGCTCCTACATTGGATGAGCCGTTGTCTACAGCGGAGAAGTCTTCGTCTGCGTCCAAGCCTGAAAAGACGGCAATGTGGCGGAGAACAGCGGAATTGCTGGCGGAGGGCATGAGTGTGGCCAGTATTGCCGAGGAGTTGCACAGGGCTGTCAGCACGATTGAGGGATATGTTTTTTTGGCAGTGGAGAACGGAGCGCTCGACCCAGACTTGGTCGTTTCACAAGAGGCGCAGGACGAGATAATCGCATTCCTCCTTGACAACCGTGATATGACTCATCTGAAGGAGGTCTATGAATATTTTGAAGGAAGGTATAGCTATTTGCAGTTGCGAGTGGCCAGACATTTGGCTGCGGAACTTTAATTCGGCAAATTTGTTTAGAAATCAATGGGTGTTAAGGTCTGCCGGGCTTTGGCACGTGACATGAGGTTGAAGTGCCACCATTCGTTGTGGAGTGGTTGTAGGCCTTGTTGCCTCATCAGGGATCGGAGAAGACAGCGGTTGTCGTATTCCTGTTGGCTGATACGACCTGAGGAGAGCAATGCTTGTTCGTTGTTGATATGTGATTCGGGGCAGAAATGGTCGAAGTCCGACCCCATGGGCAGTAGGTTCCCGGCGGTGTCGATAAGGGAGATGTCGATGGCGGCACCGTAGTTGTGAAGTCCCGGTCCGTTGAGAGGATTTGAGACGTAGATGTTGTTCGGTGTGCCTTGTACTTGGTGGAACATTTGCCGCTGGATGGAAAGGGGGCGCGCAGCATCAAGCACGATCAGATTTAGGTGTGGATGGGAACTGTGCAGTTGTTTTTGGGCCGCGGACAATTTGGCTGCAAGTTGGGGCAGCATGAAGGCTTTGTTCATGTCTTTATATAGTACACGCCCCATAAAATTGTGAGGCGTGGCATAGACCAGTTGTACTTGGATGGAGGAATCGATATCCTGAATGTCGACAAGTCCCATGGCGCGGAGTTTCGTTTCGGTGGGAGTGTCGGGGAGGTGGAGGACGGTCGTAACGGTGTCGGATGGGACGATGACGGAGTCGCAAGGAGTGGGTACTCCCTTTTGCCCACAACTTGAAAACAGGATGATTGGGAGTAGAAGGTGCAAAAGATGTGGCAGGTGGCGAGAGAGTGGCATGGCTCAATCGGTTTCGTAGCCGAATTGTTTCAGGGCACGATCGTTGTTGCGCCAGTCTTTCATCACTTTGACATAGAGGTTGAGAAAGCACTTTTTACCTGTAAACTCTTCTATGTCCTTGCGTGATTCAATGCCTACTTTTTTGATGGATAGGCCTTTATGCCCGATGAGGATGGCTCTTTGAGATTCACGTTCCACATAGATGATGGCACGGATGCTGTCTACCCCGTCTTTTTCTTCGTAGCTGTCGACTACCACTTCACAGCTGTAAGGGATTTCTTTTTGGTAGTATAGGAGTAGTTTTTCGCGGATGATTTCGCTGACGAAGAAGCGCATGGAGCGGTCGGTAAGTTCGTCTTTTGGGAAATAGGGCGGGTTTTCGGGGAGGAGTTGGAGGATGTGGTCGAAAATGGAATCGATGTTGAAACGTTCGGTGGCTGAGGCGGGAATGATGATGGCACGGGGTATCTGGTTGTGCCAGTATGCAATCTTGTCGTTGACCTGTTGTTGGTTGGAAAGGTCAATCTTGTTGATGACAAGGATGATGGGTGTGGAAGAATGGATGATTTTGGCAAGCAGGTCTTGATTCTTGAAACTTTCGCCTATTTCGGTGACGAGTAGAAAGAGGTCGGCATCTTCGAGGGCATTGTGGACAAACCCCATCATTTGTTCGTGGAGTTTGTAGTGGGGGTTCACAATGCCGGGGGTGTCGGTGTATACAATCTGGAAATCGTCGCCATTGACAATGCCCATGATGCGGTGACGTGTGGTCTGAGCTTTGCTGGTGATGATACTGAGGCGTTCGCCAACCAAGGCATTCATTAATGTTGATTTGCCTACGTTTGGGTTGCCAATGATGTTTACAAAACCTGCTTTGTGCATAAAGGAAAATGGAAAGTAAAAACTAAAAACTAAAAACTAAAAATCTGGGTCGGCAAATGCTGAATCCAGCTTTTTAGTTTTTAGTTTTTGCCTTTCAGTTTATACTAAATATTATTCGGCTTCGACAACCTCGTTGGCTCCAGTGGCAGCTGCGCGGGTGCTGTTGATGACAACGACTTCGCTGCTCTTGGGGTTGAGGATTTCGTAGTTTTCGGTGGCGATGTCCTGCACTTTGCAGCGCTGGGCAACATCGAGATTGGTGATGTCGATAAGAATTTCGCTGGGCATGTTGGCGGGAAGAGCCTTAACGTTGAGTCTCTTCTGTTTGTAAGCCAGTTTGCCGCCCTTCATGACACCCACGGAAGTACCGGTGGTGTGGACGGGGATGGACATGACGATGGGCTTGTCGTCGGTCAACTCATAGAAATCGCAGTGGTAAACGATTTCGGTCACGGGGTGGAAATCGATGTCCTTCAGCATGGCGCGGTGTTTGGTGCCGTTGAGGTCGATTTCGACGAAGCAGGGTTCGGGGTTGAACAGAATGCGTTGGAACTGGTTTTGGGGGACAGCAAAAAGATATTGCTCGCCTTTACCATACATGACGCAAGGAACCTTGTCTTCACGACGCAGAGCCTTAGCATCTTTTTTCCCTACGTTCTCGCGAAGAGAACCGCTCAATGATACTATTCTCATTTGTTTGTGATTTGTTTTGTGGCCTTTCGGCCAAGTTAATAAACTATTGTTGATGATAAATATTATACTGTAAACTTTATGACTTCGGTATTTCTTGATTACTCATTATTATTTTCATCATCGTACCCTGTACCTCTCTCGTAATTGATAACAAAATCTTCCGATTTTGTATCATCATAAAGGTGTAAATGCGTTGAGTCATTTCCGCCATGAGGATAATCTTCTCTTACATGACCACCATTTTCTACCCATTTTTGGGCTTCTTCTCGAGCATCAGCTTCGCTCATTGTGTATGAGCCATAATGTTTATTTCCCATATTTTTATTTGTTTATTATTGTTTGTGGTAGGTTAATAATTACATTCTGTGGATGACACCCTTGTGGTGGATGGTGGTCTCATACAGATTGTCAAGAGACTCGTAGCAGACAACACGGCGGATTGCTTCGGCAAGCAGCCAGTCACAACTGAGTACACGGATTTTGTCGCTCTCGCGTTTCAGAGGAATGGTGTCGGTGGTGACAAGTTCTTCGAGGGCGGAGTTTTCGACCTTCTCAATAGCATTGCCGCTGAGAACAGGGTGGGTAATCATGGCACGGACGCTCTTTGCACCGCTCTCCATGATGATGCCTGCGGCTTTGCAAATGGTGGAACCTGTATCGATAATGTCGTCCAGCAGAATGACATGACGGTCGGTCACGTCACCGATGAGACGCATCTCACCAATTTCGTTGGGTTTGTTGCGGTGTTTGTAGCAAATCACAAAGCTATTGTTCAGTGTTTTGGCATACATGCCGGCACGTTTGCTACCACCCATGTCAGGGCTGGCAAACATTACATCTTCAATGTCGAATTTCTCGCGGATGTAAGGCATGAACAGTGAAGAGCCATACAGGTGGTCGACGGGGATGTTGAAGAAGCCTTGGATTTGGTCGGCGTGAAGATCCATGCAGATGACGCGGTCAACGCCTGAGGCCTGAATCATGTCGGCAATCAGTTTCGATGCGATAGGTACATGGGGTTTGTCTTTTCTGTCCTGGCGGGCAAATCCATAGTAGGGGATGACGGCCACAATTTTCTCGGCAGAGGCACGCTTGGCGGCATCAATCATCATCAGCAGTTCAAACAGGTTGTCGGTGGGGGGCAGGGTCGACTGGATAATGAAGACGATACCACCACGGATGGTCTCCTCGTAGGAGGGTTGAAATTCCCCGTCGGCATATTGAAAAACGGTGGAATTGCCAAGGGGAATTCCGTAAATATCGGCTACGCGATGAGCCAAGTTTGCGGTTGCACGACCCGCAAAAATGAATACTTTATCAGATTTTTTTTCGCCCATTTTGTGTTGATTTAGAGACTGCAAAGATACAACATTTTTCTTGAATATTCACTATTTTGAAAAAAAAATTTGTCATGTCAAAAAAAGTATGTAATTTTGCACCCGATTTCGAGAGAGAAAAAGTGATGGAATAAGAGTCTTGAAAGGCTTTTCCAGAGCACTTTCGAAAAGCCCTGGTGGCGGAATGGTAGACGCGGTAGACTCAAAATCTGCTGTCAGCAATGGCGTGGGGGTTCAAGTCCCCCCCGGGGTACAGAAACGACAAAGTCGAGTGGCTTTGTCGTTTTTTTTGTCTCAATTATTTTTTATTATTATATTTGTATTTTCAAAATAATATAAATGTTATGCGTAAAAGTCTATTAATTATTACATTGCTTGTAGCGGTGTCATGTTTTGTGGCCAATGCTGAATCAGCTCCGGCAACCGTTGCAGCGAGAAAGGCTGCTGCTTTTTTGCAATTGAAAAGCGATTCGCAGCTTAAATTGATGAAATCACCCTACGAGACCTTCTACCTGTTTGATATTAAGGGTGGAGGTTTTGTCATTGTGAGTGCCGACTACCGGGTGCAACCCATATTGGGTTATTCACTGAGTTCAAGTATTGATGTGGACAAACTTCCGTCGAATTGTGCGGCATGGCTCGACGGTTATGACAAACAGATACGTGCGGCTATGGAGGAGGCCTCTTTGCCCGTTCATTCCGGATGGCAGGAGCAGGGCATGGCCAAGTCTGGTGTTGACGGATATGATTCTATTATAGGGCCGTTGCTGACCACAACATGGGACCAATCACCATTCTACAACGACATGTGTCCTACGTTCTATGGAGAAAGAACGTTGACGGGCTGTGTCGCCACTGCCATGGCACAAGTCATGAACTATTGGAATTGGCCTGACACAGGAGTCGGTCAGCATAGTTATTTAACCGACCAATATGGCGAGCTGAGTGCCAGTTTTGAAACCGCATACGACTGGGCAAATATGCCCACTAGCCTAACCTCTTCCAGTAGCTCAGCCCAAGTCGCCGCTGTGGCGACATTGATGTATCATTGCGGCATCTCGGTCAATATGGATTACGGTACCTTGGCACAAGGCGGCAGTGGCGCCTACAGTATCATGTACAGCTATGGTCTTAATTACCCATGTGCCGAAAATGCCCTGCGCACCTATTTCAAGTATAGCCCTGACATGGTAGGTGTGAAGCGTTTTTTTTTCACTGGCGAAGAGTGGGAGGCCATGATAAAAAATGAGATTGACCATCGCCGCCCTATTCTCTATTCTGGATATGATCCTGTTGGCGGGCACGAGTTTGTTTGTGATGGCTACGATACCAATGGCTTTTTCCATTTCAATTGGGGATATGGTGGTTCTGGTGATGGCTATTTCACCCTCTCAATGCTGAATCCCTTAGAGTACGATTTCAACTACGGTCAGCAAGCTGTCATTGGCATCGTTCCCGACACCCTTTACGGCAGCAGCTCCACCTGCACAGTTTCTGCTGCAAGTGCCGACCCTTCCAAAGGTAGTGTGTCTGGTGGAGGAACATACAACTATCGCGACACTGTCTTGCTTAATGCCACGCCTGCCAATGACTATCGTTTCCTACGTTGGAGCAATGGAGTCAACATCAATCCTTATCCTATTCTCGCCCATGATGTCAGCCTTACTGCCATCTTCAATAAAAACCTTGCCGAAGACGGTGACGTGTTGTCCTATACAGGCGTCAATACCAGACAACAAGGCGTGTTCAATATAAACAAATCAACTCGGATAGGCATTAAACTGCCTGCATATTATCTGGCTGGACACAAATATCTCAGTGCTGTCGATTTATTTCATTACTTTGGTGACTATGTCATATACGTCCATAGTGGTGGCGATGATGCCCCTGGCCCTGTTGTGTATACTCAACCCGGTACGATTCAGTCCGATCGTTTGAGCTGGAATCGTTTGCACTTCGAAACACCTGTTCCTATAGATACCAACAATAATCTGTGGATTACGGTACGTTTTTTGAGGGATGAAATGGCTTCATACATGGGTGCCCCGGGTCTTAATATTCCTGAGGGAAATTGGATTTCAACCGACAATGGAAACTCTTGGCTACATTTGAATCAGATTCAGGATGCTTCACGGTGGAACGATACCTCAATCTGTTGGTTCATTAGGTGTGTCACAACTTCCGACTCGATTGTAGACACACAGCTCACCCCCTCGGCTTTTTTTGTCCTTCCCGAAACGTGCAATGTCGGTGATACGGTCGAGGTGGAACTTCTGCATAGCACGGTAAGCACAGTGGAATGGGATTTCCATGATGCCGATTACTATTCTACCGTTTCTGACTCAGCCTTTCTTGTCTGGAACAATGTGGGGCGACATGTCGTCGAAGCACGTATCGAAAGCCCTGTTGGCAGTACTGTGGTAGGTGATACAATACTTGCAGCTGACTGTGTCACTCCCGTCAGCACTTACCCCTACGTCATCAACTACGACGAAACTGATGAGCCTCTAAGAGTCTGTTGGCAAACTGTCTCCTACGGTGAGAGCGAGGGCTATTATCACCTCCAGCCTGATTATTTTGCCGCATTGATTTTTGACGGAACAGACGACCGCTACATTTCGCCTCTTTTCGACTTAAGTGGCGACGGGACTATAATGCTTGAAGTCAAACACGTAACACCCAGGGGCAGCGTTGTCACTGTGGAAATATCGCAAGGAGGAGGTATTGACAGCAGCGACTTCACCACCATCTACCTCCTTCCTATTACCGATACAATTGCCGCTACCACTCAGCCCATCAACCTTTCTCAATATAATCAAGGCAACCCTGTGCGTATAGCTATTCGTCTTCGTAAAGAAGCCGGTTCCGATAACCCAATAATTGGAATACCGGGTTTGCGTATATGGCAATACGTAGGCATTGATGATGTGGAGGATGCCACTTTGACGGTCTATCCTAATCCTGCCCGCCATATTGTATCGGTAAACCTTCCCGACGCCCACGGCACGCTTACACTTTTTGACGTTACCGGTCGCCGACAAATGCAGTGCCAAACCACTTCGTCCGAAGTCACAATTGATGTGAGTACCTTGCCACAGGGGGTATACATGTTGCAATACACTTCGCAGCGTGGCACCTCTACAACACGTTTTGTTGTGAAATAATAGATTAGTCAGAAGTATGGAAAGAAGACAGTCCGGCTCATTGGCTGGCTGTCTTCTTTATTTCCTTCCATACCCACCCTCATAGGAAGTAGGCCTTTTATTGACCTAAAACCCTTTCCCGAATTGCCTTCGGTTTGCTGTTTGGACGTTGCCCTGCTGTCGTCAATTGTATTATGAGGAATAGTGACACAATAAAATATGCAGTTCTGCGTTAATGAAAATATAGAAATGTTAACAATAATTATCTATTTAAAAACACACAACAATGAAAGCAATTAAATTACTCTTGTTTTTTGTGGCAACCGCCACAATGATGACCATGTCCTCATGCAGTAAGGACAAGGAGGACAATTCCCTTGCAGGCACTAAATGGCAGCTCGTCAACGAGCAAGACGCAACCTATTATGGGGTCAAAGTAATCTACACTGTCACCTTCGGACAAAACAATGAAATGACCTTTACAAGAAATGTGGACGGTACAGATTTCGTGATGAAAGGCACCTACACCTACAAAGACGGCGAAGGAGTGGGACTGCTGTGCAATGAAGGCGACACTACCGAGTATCGCTTGACTTTCAAAGTCAACGGCAACACCTTATCGTTGAACTTCTCCTTGCGCGACATCGTGATGACCAAGGTTCAGTAGCGTTTCATTATCGCCAAGATTGTGGCCTGAGCGGAAAGTCTCCACTTAGGCCACTTCCTTTTCCCTCCACTCCAAAAAACAACGAGGGTGTCCCAAAACTTATGGGACACCCTCGTTCTTTATGGTAGGGCTGTGTATATCTATTTATTAGTAGTATTTGATGTCGCGCTCAACAATATAAACGGGAATCTTCTTGTTGTTTTCAAGCTGATACTCGTAACGGGTTACCCAGTTGCCCTCTTCATCGTAGCGGTATTCGTAAAGAGTGATAGTGAGTTCCGGTTCGTTAGGATCTTCGTAGTAGTCGAAAAGGGTAGAGCTGATGGGCTCGTTGTGTTCGTCATACTCATAGCGAATCTCTTGCACCTTCTGGCCTTTGGCGTTGAAGACTACCGTCTTGTAAATGTTGTCGTTCTCGCCATATATATATATTTCGCGACGGAAGACGTTGTTCTCATGGTCGTTGTAGCTAAGTTGGCTGAGACGACCCTGAGCATCGTATTTATAGAGCACACGGCTCTCTATCTGACGTTCCTCATCTTCGATGTATACTTCTGTAAGGATAAGGTCAGGATCGTATAAATAGTAGGTACGGCCGATAACATTCTCGTCAGGGTCGAGGATATGTTCGAGGGTGACAAGACCGAAGTCGTCATGTTTGTATTTGGTTTTGAAAATCATGTCCTCCTCGTTTGAGAGGTACGACTGGCTACGCCGTTGTCCTTTTTGGTTGTAGACGGTTTTGAGGCGCTCAAGTATACTGCCGCGGCCGGCATTGTTGGCACGGCTGTCGACCTCGTACATGACAGAGAGGACATTTTTGACTTCACCGTGCAAACCGTCGCGTTGGCAGTCGGACAACTGTTCGGGCATCCGTTGATCGTTTTTCTGGGGAGCGTTAGGGCGACGCTGAACCGCTTGGGTGGGCCGGTCATTGATACGACCACGCAGATTGTCGTTGTTTTGTGCCGCCAAACAACCTGCAAATCCCAAGAATAGAGCTATCGTCAGAACTTGCTTATTTTTCATAATATGCTTTATACTAATGTGTTGTACTTGCTTTTTAATGTATTTTTACTCTATTTTTCGAGTTCAAAGGTACAAAAAAAAACGGAAATGGAAAAAATTTAGTATCTTTGCACAGCAAAAAAAATTAAAGAAATAGTGGAAACTATTGTCCTAATCTGTTTTGTGGCCTACACTGTGCTGCTTTTCGCTGTGATGTGGTTGTCGTCGCGCAAGACGTCGGGCAACGATGCCTTTTTCCGCGGACAACGCAAATCGCCCTGGCCGGTGGTGGCGTATGGCATGATTGGAGCCTCACTCTCAGGGGTGACATTTCTCTCCGTCCCGGGCGGAGTGTATTACGGCCAGTTCACCTATATGCCATTGGTTTTCGGCTATGTGCTGGGCTATGCCGTGATAGCCCTCGTGCTTTTACCGCTGTATTATAAACTGAATCTCACCTCTATATATAGCTATTTGGAGCAGCGTTTCGGTGTGACCTCAGAGCGGACAGGTGCTTTGTTCTTCATCATTTCGAGATTGATGGGCTCGGCATTGCGCATGTATTTAGTAGTGTTTGTGTTGTATGAGTTTGTTTTCCGGGGCTGGGGCTTCCCCTTTTGGGCCATTGCCGTAGTGTTTATTTTCATCATATTGCTTTATACCTTCCGCGGAGGGGTAAAGACAGTGGTTTGGACCGACATGTTGCAGACCACCTTTCTGCTCTTGGCGGCCATCGCCACCGTGGTGGCCATTCTCAACGAGCTCGACGTATCGCTGCCCCAGTTGCTGCGCCGTTCGGCTGAAGCAGGCTATACCCGTGTCTTTGAAACCGACCCCTCGGCGGGCAAGTATTACTGGAAACAAATCCTCAGCGGCATGTTCATCACCATCACCATGACGGGTCTGGATCAAGACATGATGCAAAAAAACTTGACTTGCAAGACGCTCCGCGATGCCCAAAAGAACGTCATGACAAGCAGCGGCCTCTTTATCATCGTCAATCTGATATTCCTCTGCCTGGGAGCCGCCTTGATAGCCTATGCCCAGAGCACAGGCTTCGAGTTGGCTGTCGACGCGAAGGGAATGGTAATGGGCGACAAAATTTTCCCGTCGATAGCATTCCATTTGAGTCCTTTTACTGCCGTGGTGTTTATCATTGGCATGGTTGCCGCAGGCTACTCAAGTGCAGACGGCACCCTCACAGCCTTGACCACCACCTTTTGCTACGACTTCCTTGGCTTTGACCGCCGTGAGGATACCAAAGCTTCAGTGCGGTTGCGCCGTTGGGTACACGTAGGCTTTGCTCTGTTGTACCTGTTGGTGATAGTGGCCTTCCGACCGTTCCACACCCAGTCGCTTATCGACACACTGTTCGACATCGCCGGCTTTACCTACGGCCCATTGCTTGGCTTGTATACTTTCGGCCTGTTCACCAAGCAGAAGGTAAAAGACCGCTGGGTTCCCGTGGTGGCGGTGTTGGCACCCGTATTGTCGTTCGAATTGAAGAGGTATATGCCTCTCTGGACTGGCTATCATTTCGGTTTCGAAATCCTTCTGGTCAACGGTCTGCTCACATTCCTCGGCCTGATGGCCATACGTGAAAAGGAAAACAATCAATAAGAAATAATAAAACAGATTTATGCTTCGCAAATTACCTTTATTCATAGCTTGTGCCGCATTTTTTGCGGGATGCTATTCAGTCACCCCTGTGCGAAATGGCAACACCATGGGCGAAGGTCTTTTCTATGCCTTGCCCCGCACGCAGATTTGTGTCGACGTGACTTATCTTTATTACGACCTCTCCGAAGCGGTTTATAGCGAGTATGCCTCGGAAATGCTTGCACTCGACAATTTCGACGTGGAGAAACCTTATCGCATCCAGAATGTGCAGACCTCCTATACGGTTGCCGCCGACCCCGACAATTATTTCCTCGTCACCCCGAGCGGTATTGCTGTGCAGGTGGACAACCGCCATCTGCTCCGTGCCGTGGGCATGACCCCCAAAGAGGTGGCTGAACAGTCAGGTCCCGCCATACAGATGAGCCAAGCAACGCAGGAGGACGCCAAACTTGTGTTGCACAATGCCACGGCCGACAAAATGCTTCCCACCTATAATCTCTATGACCGCACCGACACTTTCTACGTGCGGGGCGACCGCCCGGGACAACCCTCGGGTCTCTCTACCAAGAAAGCTCCCCGTTCGTTGCGCCAACGTGCCCAGGCCGCCGCCGAAGAAATTGCCGAACTTGAAGATACCCGTGCCGACATTTCGCTCTCCGATCGCTATACCCCCGAAGGCAAACGCGAACTGCTTAAACAGCTGGAGGAAAAAGAGGCCGTGCTGATGACCCAGTTTATCGGCAAGCCCGTGGTGGAGACAGTCCACTTCTTCATCGACCCCAAGCCCACCACCGGTGCCAACGACACGATTCAAAAATCCATCCTTTTCTATTTCTCCCGCAGTGAGGGCATATGCGAAAGCGACGACTACGATGCCCTTCCCGTTGTCTGCACCTTGCGGCCGGACAGGTCAATGCAGAATGTCCGCACATTCAGCCGCAGCCAGAAGAAACTCGCCTTCCTGTTGAAAGGGAATTTCAAATACAGACTGCCTTCGCTGGCACAACTTACTCTCTCGTGCGAACTATTCGACTATCAAGTAACACTGCCCGTGGCCCAGTTCGGTCCGGTAATCGATTTGCCGCATAAGCAGTTCAAAGCCCTCTTCGACCCCACAACGGGAGCCATTGTCTATTACGCCAATTAAAAACACATTGAATTTCTATACTACCATATTGGGTTCGGGAGCCGCCCTCCCCACTGTCGCCCGCCATTGCAGCGGACAGGTGGTGAATGTGAATGGGCTCCGGATATTGATGGATTGTGGCGAGAACACACAGACCCAACTGCGCATCTACCATCAAAAGATGCAAGGCATATCCCACATTTGTATAACCCATCTCCACGGCGACCATTTCTTTGGTCTGCCGGGGCTTGTCAGCAGCATGCACCTCTGTGGGCGTACTCAGCCCGTCGATATCTATGCCCCTGCCGGCATACGCGATGCCATGAACCTGTTGATGCAGGTGTCGGGAAGCCATATCGAGTTCGAACTGAACTATCATGAACTCTCTTTCACCGAAGGGATGCAGCTGCTGTTCGAAACCCCATTATGCAGGGTGTACGCCTTTCCGCTGCTTCATTCTGTGCCTACCTATGGCTTTTTGGTTGAAGAAAAGCCCAGAGGCAACAATCCCCCGCGCCGTTATGCCTACTGCAGCGACACCACCTACATCGAGTCAATCCTGCCTTTTATCGAGGGCGTGAACCTCTTGTGCATGGAGAGCACATTCAACCAGGCCTTCACAGCAGTGGCCACCGAGAAACTCCATTGCACCACTGCCATGGCTGCCACCATGGCGCAGAAAGCCCATGTGGGGCAACTGCTGCTCACCCACATCAGTGCCCGTTTCAAAGACCCCGAATTGTTGCTTGCCGAGGCTCAGGCAATATTCCCCAACGCCCTCATTGCAGCCGACGGCGGCCGATATGAGGTAAGCTATTAATCGCAGACCGACATGCCGCAGCAATAGGGAGCTATTCTGTAGCTGTCTTTGATTCAGGTAATGTATAGAGGATAGAGTCGTTATTGTCGAGGCCGTGCATACTCCCTTCCCTCCGAGTCATTATGTGCAGGTCAAGCTGTGATGAAAGGGATTTTGGACGGTTTGTGCATAGTCCTACCTTCGCTCGTTCTCCCATCGTTCTCCCATCGTTCTCCTATTTGCAAAGGATAAATGAAGGTATATGGAATGGAGAAGTGAGGTGGACGGAGCGAACGAAAAACTATGTTTGGATTCGGGTAGTGCCATTTATCCCAAATCGGTCATTAGGGTTTATGTCAGATTAGTATCTGTTTCGAGCAGATTGGCCGCGTCGCTGGCGAAGACGTAGCGGGCTACGGCGAGACAGGGATGTGGACAAGATGCCGAAAGAAATGCTGATATGGCATAAACCCAAATCGGTCATTAGAGATTTGTAAGCCTGCATTCTTAATGACCGTCATTAGAAAATCAAGTTCATATATTGCTGTATGACAAATATTTGTTATCTTTGTATCAGAATAAAATAGGTACAAATGTTCAAAGACATAGACATAAAGTTTGTGGATAAGGAGATTACACCGTTCGGTGGATTGTCCCTTTTCTTCAAAATGCTTGAGAGATGCAATTTCGGGCAGGTTCTACAGGAGTGCGGATTGCCGGAGCAGGGTTCCAATCGTGGCTACAAGCCGTGGCAACTGGTGTTGGGGCTGTTTGCAGGAGTATGGTGCGGGGCGTGCAAGTTCGGACACCTTGACTTGGTGCGATATGACCGGGTGCTGAGCAAGATGGTCGGATGGGACAAGGGAGCGGGACACAGGTCCTATCAGCGTTACCTCAACAAGTTCACACAGGCAATCAACCACGAGGTGTTCGGTAATCTGTACAAGTGGTTCTTCGACAATCTTGTATTCGACAACTACACATTGGATTTCGACTCCACCGTGATGGTGCGCGAGGGGGAGCAGGAGGGAGCTGTCAAGGGATATAACCCCAAGCGGCCGGGACGCAACTCACACCATCCGCTGATAGCCTTTGTGTCGGACATCCGCATGATAGCCGACTACTGGCTGCGTCCTGGCAACACCGCGGCATCGACAAACTACCTCTCGTTCTTGGATGACACACTGGAGAATCTCTCCGGAAAGAGGGTCGGGCTGATACGCATGGACAGCGGTTTCTTCACGAAAGAGATACTCGACTATCTGGAACAGAAGGAACTGGAATACATAGTGGCGTGCAGGTTTACATGGCCGATTAAGCGGGAACTGGTCGGAGGGAAAGCCTGGGTTGAAGTGGCCGACGGCATCGAGATGGCGGAAACCGTCTATCAGGCCCAAAGTTGGACTGCCCCGAGAAGGATTGTGATGGTCAGGCAGGAAATCGAAAAGCGACCCGATGCGGCCGGCAAGTTGGTGAAGCAGCTCTGCCTGTTCGAAGACCAGTCGGATTTCGGGAAATACCGCTACAGCTGCTTCGTGACCAATCTCGACCTGCCCATGAAAGTGGTTTACGACACCTACCGGGGACGGGCGGACTCCGAGAACCGAATCAAGGAACTCAAGGCGGACTTCTCCGTTGATAGTTTCGTCACACACAACTTTTGGGCGACAGAGGCTTGCGGGAACTTCATCGTCCTTGCCTACAACTTCTTCTCCCTATTCCGCCACGCACTTGTAAACTCTCCAAAGAAGAGTTTCCTGAAAACCATCCGTTACGAATTCGTCAACACTCCTGCCTACTTCTCCAAATCAAAGGACAAGCATGTCCTATACCTCGCGCGTTCCCTGAAAACCCGCTCTGCTTTCCAAGGCATATGGTCTGCCCTCGACTATTTTGACCTACCCTATAAAGTCTAATGACCGATTTGGGTTTACTGACATTAGAGCCACTTCTGTACCGAAAAGTGACAGGGACAGTACATTTTTCAGATGCAAAGATAGGCTTTTTTGTTCGATTTTATTGTTTTTACAGAGGTTTTTAACTTTTGTGTCGGAAAAAATGTGTATATTTGCAGAGTAATATGCTAAGAAGAGTTGCCCTTATAGTGTTGGCTGTGTTGAACTTGGGCGTAGTACGCGCCCAAGAGTTCCGTTGTGCCGTATCGGTCAACTATCAAAAACTGATGTCCACCACCCAATCCTTCGAATCAACTGACAAGCGTGTTTTCGACAATATGAAACAGGCATTGGAAGATTTCATCAACCAGCGCCGTTGGACAGCCCTCGAACTTAGCCAGCAGGAACAGATAGAATGCTCGATGAGCTTGATATTGAACGAGCGGACAAGCCTCACAGATTTTAAGGGTCAGATTTCGGTGCAGTTGCGCCGGCCTGTTTACAATTCTACCTATACCACGGGTTTGTTCAATTATATCGAATCGGCCGATTTCATCTTTTCGTACAACGAGAACCAGTCGTTGGATTTTGACCCCAACACTTTCTATAGTAATTTGTCCTCGGCAGTGGCCTACTATGTGTATGTGATGCTGGGCATATATTTCGACAGTTTCGGTCCCAACGGCGGTGAACAGTTTTTCGAGATGGCACGCACGGTGTGCCAGACAGCGGACGCCCAGCAGCAATACAAAGGGTGGAGCGGGCGCGAAAGCCAGAAAGCACGCTACTGGTTTATGGAAAATCATACCAATTCGGCCTATGCCGATTTGCACATGGTGTATTACGAGTATCACCGCATGGGGTTGGACATGATGACAAAGGACCAGCCCGCGGCGAGGAAGAATATCATTGCTGCGTTGGGACGGTTGCAGCAGGTACACAAGACCCGTTCAGGATTGCTGTCCGTACAGCAATTCATGGATGTGAAGATTTCGGAGTTAGTGAGTATTTTCACTCCCGCCCCTGCCGACGAACAGAAACAGGTGTATGACATAGTGAAAGAAGTCAGCCCCATTAATGCCGCTAAATTGAAAGGATTTGCAACAAAATAAAACAGTAAACATATCAATATAAACTAAAATATTATGACACAAATACCTATACAGAAAGAGACAATCGACAGGATTGCCCAGCAGAACAAAATTGCCAATCCAGGCAGAGCCTCCATCCGCGAAATGAGAAAGATGATACAAGACGTGGAAAAAGAGACAGGAGTCCGTTTCGTCAAGATGGAAATGGGTATTCCCGGATTGCCGGCTCCTCAGGTGGGTGTACAAGCCCAGATAGAAGCTCTTAAGAGTGGCGTGGCATCCATCTACCCTGAGATTTACGGAACCGCCGACTTCAAGAAAGAGGCGGCACGCTTCGTCAAAAATTTCCTTGACATAGATGTGACCCCCGACTGCTGCGTGCCCACCGTGGGTTCCATGCAGGCCGGCTTCGCCAGTTTCCTCACCCTTACACGCTACGACGCCAAGAAAACCAAAGTGCTCTTCATCGACCCTGGGTTCCCCGTGCAGAAACAACAATGCCGCGTGTTGGGCATCCCCATGAAAACTTTCGACGTGTACGAATACCGTGGCGACAAGTTGCGCGACAAACTTGAAGAAGAGTTGAAAGACGGCGATGTGGCATGCCTTATTTACAGCAGTCCCAATAATCCCGCTTGGTTCTGCTTCACAGAGTATGAGCTGAAGATTATCGGTGAGATGGCCAACAAGTATGGTGTGGTGGTTCTTGAGGACGACGCTTATTTCCTGATGGATTTCCGCAAGGATTACAGCGTGCCCGGACAGGCTCCGTTCCAGCCCACCGTGGCTAAGTATACGGATAACTACGTACTGATGATTTCCGGTTCGAAATCGTTCAGCTATGCCGGCGAACGCATTGCCATGATGATTTGCAGTCCCAAATTGTTCAATATGGAATGCCCCGACCTTGCCCGCTTCTACAGCCAGACACAGTTGGGTCGCGCCCTCATCTTCGGTACATTGTATTGCCTAAGTTCCGGCACAGCCCATTCCGTGCAGTATGCCATGGCAGCCATGCTCAAGGGAGCCAACGACGGCACCTTCAACTTCGTCAAGGACATCAAAGAATATGGCGAGAAAGCCAAGATAATGAAAAAAATGTTTACCGACAACGGTTTCTATATTGTCTACGACAAAGATATGGGCGAGGATGTAGGCGACGGCTTCTATTTCACCTTCTGCTATCCTGGCATGGACGGCATCGACCTTCTCAACGAAATGATTCGCTACGGCATCAGCGCCATCTCCCTTGACATCACCGGAAGCCACAAACAAGGCATCCGCGCATGCGTAGCCTTAGTGTTGCGTGACCAGTTCCCCGACTTGAAGGAGCGTTTAGAGAAATTCCACGCCGACCACCCTATTTCGAAGTAAAATAGATAGTCAAAAAAACAAAAAGTTGTACGTTCAACATTGAGCGTACAACTTTTTTTTGTCTTATCGGAGAATAAAAAGGAAACTATATTTCCTTTCTACGTTTTCGGTTATTACCGTGCGTAGGCACCTACCTGATGGTCGGGAGCGAGGTAGGCTTTCTGAATTTCGATGTAGTCCTCGGTGTTCTTGTTCCAGTCGGTGAAATTGCCTACATGGCTACGGATTGTTACGGTGTAGCGGTGTCCGTCGTGTTCGGAAACAATGTCGAAGAGGGGAGCCACGAGGATGTCACCCTGATGCTTTTGCAGGCTTTTGTTCGTGGCAGCCACCTTGAGCCTGTGGGTGAGCGTCTCCATAGAAATTCCAGGTGTGGCAATGGATTTGAGCTCCCGGCCTTCAAACACCCATGTGTCGACAAAAGCTTGTGGGTTGACATCCACTTTCACAGTAGGCGGAATGACGAACACGTCAGTGTTGGCCTCGGCAATGCGGGCTTCGGAATAATGGTATTTGAGTGTGGAGCATGAGCTCAGCAACACTGTTGCCAAAGTTGCGGCGATGAGGAGTGTTTTTTTCATGTTGTTATGTGTATTGTGAGTTATTGTTTTATGAGTTTAGATGTTTGAGATCCGGCTTTGAGGAAATAGACACCGCGGGGTAGAGAGGATATGTTGACGACGGTAGCTCCAGTTGTGGTTGGTTGGCTGAGGACTTGACGTCCTGTCATGTCGAAAATCTGTATGTCCGAGCCGTTGAATCCTTTTATAGATATGTGGGTGGTGGCAGGGTTGGGGAGAATGGAAAAAGCAGGGGTCTCGGTATGGCTTATGCCGACAGGATAGTTGGTCTCGAAACAGCCCATGTCGATGAAATTGTTACGGCAACGGATATTGCCGTCCATATCGCCATCGCGGATACTCTCCTGTATACGTACACCAGCATCGATACAACGAGAGCCACGAGCCAAATGCCAGTCGGCGTCGGCAATGTTGTCGCTGGTACCACGATCGATGGAAGGTTGGATGAATGCAGGTCCTTCAGCATGGTTGTTTTGAGTGGATAGAAGGATGCTGGTGCTGTCGAGGATGGCAGAGTCACAGTCGAAAGCACAATAACGGACTGCCGTATCACGAGGCTCGGCATCTAATCTCAGGCAGGAATCATTGTTCCACACAATGGTGTTTACCAGGCTTGATGACTGTCCTAAAGCGACACCGAGACCGGCATTGCTGACGATGTCGCTGTTAACAATGCGGCCGCTTCGTAGTTCGGTCGCAGTGCCGTTGTTGTTGCTTATAAGGCTTTGGCGCATAACGGCATCGTTAAGCAGGCAAATGGTTGGAGCGTTGTTGTTGGTTATTCGCATATTACGCGACAGGCCGTTATACATGTATACGATTGTACCGCTGTCACTCACGCAGTTGCGGATGGTCATATATCGTGAAGAGTAGTTGTTCTTCAGTTCAATAACATTCCCTTGCTCGCTATAACCGTTCTGAAGCACCAAACCATTGATTGTGATTTTCTTTGAACTGATGTTTCCACCAGTGGCTTTCAGCAGACCGCGTCTCGACAAACCGTCAATAATGGTGGGGTGTTGTTCAATGTTGCGTTGGTTTACTTCGGTCTCGGTGCCGGCAAAACCACCGAAAATATTGGCTTTACCGTTCAACGTATAGGCATAGGTGGCCGTAGTGTCGCCGTAGTATGTTCCTTCCTGCATCCAGATGTCCTTGTCAACCAACGAACAGAGCTGTACGGCAGCTTGAAGGTCGCTGTTTGCTTGAGCCCATGAGGTACCATTGCCTTGACCATTGGCGGAAACGTAGAATCGCTCGAGACTCCCTTCCCATCCCGAAGGTTTGATGTTGATTACCATCTCATTGTTTGAGGTAAAGCCTTGCATGGTATTCAGGCTATAGAAACCGTCGCAATAGCCTCCCCATCCCCAATTGAAATGAAACTGGTTGTTAGCCTTGTAGCCGTCAAGAACAAAAGCATGGCCTCCCTCGTCGTTCACCCCCGCATACTCGATTGGCCTAAGATTGTCAATCTCGTTGCGAATCATCCTTCGCCATGCGACATCATCGTTCACATTCGCGCGTTGGTAATAGATTGCATCAGTATAGCCGAAATATTTCAGCCCTTCAGGTACCAGATAGGTATACGAACCGCTTCCCGAAGGGTGACCTTCATGTTGATATTGCATGTTCACCACCACACCGCAGTGGTAGCACAGACGGGAAGTCATGTCGCGTTCGGCAGACGATGTGCCATAGCCGATGTGGTCGGGCATTAAGCTGTAATCGTAGTCGACGGTATCGAAATCCACTGCCTGAGGACCGTATACCGAGTGTTGGTACGACTTTTTGCCAAATCCTCTGTGTGGATATTCGTAATATTTGATGATTTGGGCCATAGCGGTTGCAACACAACCGACAACCACGTGGCGGCCATTCATCACAGGGCAGTAACTATTGTACCCCCAACCTTGTTCCCATGTTGTAGACAAGAGATAGCTGTCCTCCTTGGGGTCAGGAGCTACGCTTTTAACGGTCATCAACTCTTTCCATTCGGCGAGCTTTTCTGGATCCTCCGGAGCCTGGGCTTCGATACCCGAAGCAATCTCATGGGCATAGCATTGCAACCATGCTTTCATGTTTGTGGGGCATTTGTCAAGATTGAATAGTCCGTTCATTGAATAGCCCAAAATAGGTGTCGAACGGTCATCGGCGCTGACAATCACAAACCCCTCGGCTCCATAGTTGAAAATGTAGAAGCAAGGAGTTGCCATTTCGTCTTGGCAAGTAAAGGAAACATTGAATGTCAGCGTGTCGTCCATCTTCATCAATCCCTGCTGGCAGAGGAAATTCTTGCCCACCTTTTTGGCAGTATTGACGGACACCGGAGCTGCCCATGATAATGAGGTTGTGAAAACGATCACCGTCAATATAATTGTCAAACGGCTGACGATTCGAGAAATAGAATTCATTATTTTTACGTGTTTAAGGGTAATAATTTGCATTAATTCAAACTGCAAAGATACAACTAATTTTGAAAATAACAGAAAAAAACAGCTTTCAATAAAACACTTTCATTCAACAAGGCATTCAAGAGGCTTGTGAATTCAAAAAAAATCGTATCTTTGCAGTCCATTTTTCAAATAGTAGTTCCTCATAAACCGAAACACTAATCATGGCAGAATTTAAAACCAACGTAATGCGCATTCTCGACAAAGAGAAAATAGACTATACCGCTCACCAGTATCCCCATGGCAAAGAGGCTGTGGATGGATTGACAGTAGCCAACCTTCTTAACGAGGATCCCGATTGTGTGTTTAAGACCCTTGTCACCCAAGGCGACAGCGGCGATTTCTTTGTCTTCGTTGTGCCGGTGGCGTGCGAATTGGACTTAAAGAAATGCGCCAAAAGCGTAGGAGCAAAGCATGTGGAGATGATTCATGTGAAAGATATCACCAAGGTGACTGGCTATGTGCGGGGAGGATGCTCGCCTGTGGGAATGAAGAAACCCTATGTTACAACCTATCATATTTCGGCCCAATCCCTCAACCACATCATCGTCAGTGCCGGAAAAATAGGTTATCAGATAGAACTTGCTCCTGCCGACCTTGTTGCATTGACGAATGGCCGTTATGCCGATATTATTCGATAGGTCTGATAAAAAAAGACCTGCTGCAAAGACTCTCTTTGCAGCAGGCTGAATGATATTGTTTGTGTTGTTCCTTCTCGCAAGAAGTGTGTAGGTTCCCTGATTTTTCTCGAACAAGAATCTGGTGTTACGATTGTTGAAGCTGCATTGTCTGTCACCGAATCAAGGTGACAGTGCCCTTGCGTTGGTGCTTCAGCTTCTGTGAGTCGGTGTATTGGATTACATACACATAGGCTGATTGGGGAAGTTCACGTCCCTTGAATGTGCCGTCCCAAGCTTCATTTATGTCGTGCGATATGTACACCTGCTGACCGCTTCGTGTGAAAATCATTATTCGGTAGTCGGTAATTGACTCGCATGATTGGTTCATCTTGACGGTGAATCTGTTGATGTCGGTATTCGGTGAGGAAGGAGCAAAGATATTCGGTATCCATAATATGGTGTCGTCGTTAGGAGAGCTTGAAGTGGCTTTGACAGTGGGATGTACATTCTGGCTTGCCGAGGCCTCCGTGGCAGGCGGAACAACAGTTTCGGCAACCGTGGTGGTGTTTTCTGTTGTTGCGACTGTATTTTCGGTCTGCCGGTTGGCAATGGGTGCTAAGGGAACTGGAGTTTGTTGCGGAGTGGACAGGACGGGGACAACTGTTGCGGGCAGGGGTGCAGGCACCTCGGTGCTACCTGTTGTCGCGGACTTGGCTATTCTGTTTCTTGCAGGACGGTTTGCAGCAACCTCGTCGTGTGGCGCTGCCAGTTGTTCTGCACTGGGAACAACGGCCGCTTGTGGCGCGACTTGGGGCGCTTGGTCAAAAGTGTTGACATCGGTTTGCGGTGCCACAGGAGTAAGTTGAGCCACAGAGGGGGCTTCATCCGATGCCGTGGTACGTAGCATAGTGATGGCAAGAACCGAGGCGACAATGACTGCCAAAACTCCTGCCACCGCAGTCATGCGCTTGCGCAACGCTCTGCGGTGCATTGTCCTTTCTATTCTTTCCCATACTTCTGGGTCGGGTTGGGTGGCGTAATTCTTCAGATTCGTGTTCATATTGTATTAATTCTATTTTTCAGTTTATTCCTTAACAGTAAACGGGCTCTCAACAGCAACTGGCGGATATTGTTCTCATTCATGTCCATAATGGCTGCAACATCCTTTGTGTCTCTCTCTTCCACTTCGCATAGATTGAATATCAATCTGTAGCGGGGGGGAAGGGTTTGTATGGCATTTACAATTTGCTCCATTGAAAGGTCGTTGTAGCTTTCCGGATCTTCCTCTTCTTCCTCGGGAGCCGGCAGGAATTCATCCATTGCATTCAGGTCGGAATATAGAAGGTTGCAGTTTCGGGTCAGGTAATTGAGGCAAATGTTCGTCATTATTTGGAACATCCATTGTTCAAAGGCTTTGGAGCTGCTGAGGGTGTCAATACTTTCAAAGATCTTTATGAATCCGTCATGGAGCAGGTCTTGCGCCTCATCTCGTGAGTGGGTGTATCTCATGCAAAGTCCCAATAATTTTGGCGCATATTTGTCGTAGAGACGCTTCTGTGCCTTGGGGTCTTTCCTTTGACATCCAACCATCAATTGTTCCAATTCGGTTTCCATACGCCTATAAGACACAAAAAGTCGATTTTGTTACGTTTTTTTAACTCTTTTTATGAATTTTCCTTTGTGATGGACAAAAAGGAACGGTTATCCCCCAAAACTCAGATTGTGTTTTATTAATTAATAATCTCGTCTAATTCAAGCCATTGTAGCTCTTTTTCGTTGAGCAGATCAATGATTTCTCCAATGCGTTGCGAAGCTTCAGTAAGACGGCCAATATCGCTCTCTTCTCCGCTGCTGAGCATCTTTTCCAGTTCGGCCTTCTCCTTGTTCAACGTTTCAATTTCGATGGTCAGCGATTCATATTCTTTTTGCTGTTTATATGTGGCACGGGGTTTGTCGCTGCGTGTTCGCTCATATTTCGGTTTCTCGTCACGCTTTTTCAATGCTTCACTGCGTCTTTGGGATTCCTGTGATGCACGGTATTGGGTGTAGTTGCCGGCATAGTCTTTGATTCTTCCATTCCCTTCGAATATGAGCAGGTGGTCAACGATGTTGTCCATAAAGCTACGATCGTGGCTGACGATGATAAGGCATCCCTTGTAGTCGCGCAAGAACTGTTCGAGAATTTCGAGCGTATAGATGTCAAGGTCGTTGGTGGGCTCGTCCAAGATTAGGAAGTTGGGATTGGACATTAGCACTTTCAACAGATAGAGCCTACGGCGTTCGCCACCGCTGAGATTGCCAAAGTAGTTGTATTGCGTCATGTCGTCGAAACCGAAATAGGTGAGGAACTGATGTGCCGACATCTCTTTGCCGTTGTCCAGTTCGATTCTTTCAGCCACATCGCGCACTATTTCTATCACCCTGCGGTCGGCGGGAGCGGTCATTCCTCCCTGCGTGTAGAAACCGAAGCGGATGGTTTGCCCCACAATGATGCGTCCGCTGTCCGGTCTCAGTTGTTCTGTGAGCATGTTCAAGAAGGTAGACTTGCCTATACCGTTCGGTCCCACAATGCCTATCTTTTCCCCTTTCTTGAAGGTGTAGCTGTAGTCGTCCACCAGCTTCACCCCCTCGTAGCTCTTGCACACGTTGTACATCTCTAATATCTTCCCTCCGATGCGCTCGGTCTTGACGGTCAACTGCGGGCGGCTTTCGTCAAACTTCGTGTGGGCTTTCTCTTCCAGTTGATAGAAAGCGTCTATGCGTGCCTGGGCTTTGGTTCCGCGCGCCTGAGGCATGCGGCGCATCCAATCCAGCTCGGTTCGGTACAGGCTCTTGGCCTTCTCGACCTCCACACGCTCGTTGTGTTGGCGTTCGGCTTTTTTCTCGAGATAGTAGTCGTAGTGTCCGCGATAATGGTAAAGACGGCTGTTGTCGATTTCCAATATGTCCTGACATACGTGGTCGAGGAAATACCTGTCGTGCGTCACCATCAAAATCGCCAGATGTTGCCGCGAAAGGAACTCCTCGAGCCATTCTATCATTTTTATGTCAAGATGGTTGGTCGGCTCGTCAAGTAGCAGCAGATTTGTGTGGTCTATCAGTATCCGGCTGAGGGCGGCTTTCTTTTGCTCGCCTCCGCTCAGTGTCTCCATGCTTTGGTCCAGTTTGTCTGCCAGGCCCAATCGGCTTAGTATCTCTTCAATGCGTTGTTCAAAAGTCCATTCGTCTTCATGTTCGGGGCGTTCCACCGAGCAGACGAAGCTTCGTACCGTCTGGTGGGGCAGTATCTCAGGCTGCTGTGGCAGATAGGCCATCTTCACGTCGCTGCTGAAGGTCACTTTGCCGCTGTCTTGAAGGGTCTTGCCGGTAAGTATGTTGAGCAATGTCGATTTGCCGTATCCGTTTCGGGCAATGAGGGCAGTTTTCTGTCCGGCATTGATGCCAAACGATATATTGTCGAACAGCAGTTTGTCGCCATACGACTTGGTCAGGTTTTCAACGGTAAGCAGTGCATCGGCCATGGGATGAATAATTGTTGATTGCTTGATTGTCTGATTGCTTGATTGTTTTAGTGATTGCTTGATTGTCTGATTGCTTGATTGTCTGATTGCATGATTGTTTGAGTATTTTTTTGATTGCATGATTGTTTGAGTGTTTTTACTCAAGTATTAACACAATCAAGCATTCGAGCAGTAATTCAAGCAGTTACATTTGATAGGTTGTCACCGAAGACTCCCTGTTCTATCGCCCCTTTTTCGGCCACAACGCGGGCAGGTGCTCCGCCAAGGGTCACGTTGCTGCCAAACGATTTGTTGACCACAGAATTTGCTCCTACGGCCACATTGTCGCCCAGCGTCACATCGCCGAAAATCTTGGCTCCGGGGCCTATGTAGACGTTGTCGCCCAGATGGGGAACCCCATTGTAGTCGCCGAGACATGACGATGGGTGCATACGGCAGTTCTTGCCTACCCGCACATCGGGATGCACCACGATGGTGCCGTAATGCACGATGCACAACCCGGGACCGAAAACGTTCTTTGGTATAGTAAATCCCAACCGTGTGGCTAACCGATGGTTCACCACCTCGAGCGCCAGCAACCGCAGCCGCTTCAGCAGGTTTTTTCCGCATGTGTTGTGCAGGTATTCAATCTTGCGCAGGCGTAGCTGAAACCGCAGGCAGTCCATCCACCAGTAGTTGTAAAAGCTCACGCGGTTCAAGCCGTAGGCTTTCAAGTCCTCTTTTACGTATGTGAGGTATGTCTGCCTGTCTGTTATCATGTCGGGATGTTGTCAGTAGTTGTACTTCTCCTTCCAGTGTGCACGCAGCTGGCGACGGGTCTCTTCTTCGCGGGGGTTCTGGCCGGGTTCGTAGAATTTCGTGCCACGCAGGGCGTCGGGCAGGAATTCCTGCTCCACAAAGTTGCCCGCATAGTCGTGTGCATACTTGTAGCCTTCGTGGTAGCCTAATTGTTTCATCAGTTTTGTCGGGGCGTTGCGTATATGCAGCGGCACAGGCAGGTCACCCGTTTGGCGTACCACCTGTTGGGCATTGCCTAAAGCCGCGTAGGTGCTGTTGCTTTTTACCGACGAGGCTAAGTAGACCGCGCATTGCGACAGTGTAATGCGGCATTCGGGATAGCCTATCTTCGTCACCGCGTCAAAACAGGCGTTGGCTAACAGCAGCGCGTTGGGGTTGCTGTTGCCGATGTCTTCCGAGGCAAAGATAAGCATCCGGCGGGCTATAAACACGGGGTCTTCTCCACCCTCTATCATGCGTGCTAACCAATAGACGGCTGCGTTGGGGTCACTTCCACGCATCGACTTGATGAAGGCGCTGATGATGTCGTAGTGCATCTCTCCCTGTTTGTCGTAGAATGCCAGATTCTGCTGCACCACGTTGGTGGCTCGCTCGTTGTCTATCACAACAGGCCCTTCGGGACTGTTGTTGACCACCAGCTCGATGGCGTTGAGCAGCTTGCGGGCGTCGCCTCCCGATATGCGGAACAGGGCTTCGACTTCCTTGACTTCCACTTGGCGCCCTTGTGAGGCGTAGTAGCGCAAGGCACTGTCAAGCAGTTGCTTCATCTCGGCTTCACCAAACTCTTTCAGTACATAGACCTGACAACGCGACAGCAATGCCGATATGACCTCGAACGAGGGATTCTCGGTGGTGGCACCGATGAGGGTGACGATACCCTTTTCCACAGCACCCAGCAGTGAGTCTTGCTGGCTTTTCGAGAAACGGTGTATCTCGTCGATAAACAGGATGGCGTTTTCCTCGCTCTTGGCTTTGTCAATCACCTCGCGAACCTCCTTCACACCGCTGCTTATGGCACTCAGTGTGTAGAAGGGACGGTGCAGCATGTTGCTGATAACCATAGCCAAGGTGGTCTTGCCGATACCCGGTGGACCCCAGAAAATCATCGATGGGATATGTCCGCTCTCTACCAGCGTGCGCAGCACCGCCCCAGGCCCCACAAGGTGCTGTTGCCCTATGTAGGTGTCAAGGTCGGTGGGTCTCAGTATCTCGGCTAATGGTTTCACTTATCTGTTGATTGTTTGATTGTCTGATTGCATGATTGTCTGATTGCATGATTGTTTGAGTAATTTGACTGCGCCAGCCACTCAAGCATTTACACAATCAAGCATTCAAGCAATAATTCACGCATTGATACATGCTATAGGATGACCATGGCGTCTCCGTAGGTGGAGAATTTGTATTTTTCGCGTATGGCGAGTTCGTAGGCTTGGTGGACAAACTCTGTGCCGCCGAAGGTGCTTGCCATGATGTACTGTGACGATTTGGGATGATGGAAGTTGGTCACCATCATATCGGCAATGGTGAAGGTGTAGGGCGGGAATATGAATTTGTTGGTCCATCCGTCGTAGGCGCTCACTTTGCCGGCAATGGTCACGGCACTCTCTATGGCGCGCATCGTTGTGGTACCCACTACGCATATCTTGTTGCCCTTGTTCTTGGCATTCATGATGGCGTCGCATGTCTCCTGCGACAGGTGCATCTCCTCGGCATCCATGCGATGCTTTGAGAGGTCCTCCACCTCAATGTCCTTGAAATTGCCTATGCCGCAATGCAGGGTCAGCTCCTGCCAGTTGATGTCGTTGATTTCAAAACGCTTCAGCATCTCGCGGCTGAAATGCAGTCCGGCGATGGGTGCAGCCACGGCACCTTCTATTTTTGCGTAAATGGTCTGGTAGCGCTCGGCATCGTAATTCTCAATATTGCGCAGGCGTTGCAGCTCTTCGGGCAGCGGGGTGTGGCCTAAGCTGCGGATGTGTTTGTTGAACTCTTCGTCGGTGCCGTCGAAAAGGAAACGCACGGTACGGCCGCGCGAGGTGGTATTGTCAATCACTTCGGCCACCAACGACTCGTTCGGTCCGAAATATAGTTTGTTGCCGATTCGTATCTTGCGGGCAGGGTCGACAATGACATCCCACAGGCGCATCTCCTTGTTCAACTCGCGTTGCAGGAACACGGTGATTTTTGCTCCGGTCTTCTCCTTCTCGCCATACAGCAATGCGGGGAATACCTTGGTGTTGTTGGCCACCACCACGTCGCCTTCGTGCAGGTAGTCTAACAGGTCTTTAAACAGGCGGTGTTCGATGGTTTGCGTGTCTTTGTGCAATACCATCAGCCGTGCTTCGTCGCGTTGTTTTGTGGGTTTCTCGGCTATCAGCTCCTTCGGAAGGACAAAATTAAAATAAGAAAGTTTCATACTATTGTCGCATAAAAAACGTGCAAAGATACGAAATTCGGAGACCGTTGTCAAGTTTTTTAACTCTTTTAACATCGTTTTTGACTGTAAATATTTGTTATATATTGTGTTGAATGATCCTTCTTTTTTAACAATAATGCCCTTTTTTGAAAGAAATAAAGGGTTGTTGGACAATCTGTTTTCCTGATTTTGACAAAATCGGCGACTTATGCCCTGAGGCAATTCAGTGGCTATTCTCTCGCTCGTTCGCCCTCGTTTCCCGTTTACATATACCTTCATTTATCCTTTTGTGGAGGAAGAACGATGGGAGAACGATGGGAGAACGATGGGAGAACGAGCGAAGGAACACCGATGGAAGGAATTTCCAACTCCGAGGTTGCGAAGACAAAGCATCGGAATAAAAAATGCATATGTGAAAGGCAATAATTGTATGGAATAGCCGTTTATAAAAATAACCGTTTATAAAATACGATGGAAGAGAACGGAAGGCTGAGTGCCGCGAGCACGGAGCTGAGAAGGCGATTGGAAGAAAGAGTATGCTTAGTCAAACTATTCAAAATCAGTTAAAAATATTAGAACTATAAAAAATAAAGCAAGATGAAAAAGACATTACTATCTATTGTTTGTCTGGCAGTTGTCTTTGGGGCTGCTGCGCAGGGAGAACCCTCGAAAGGGGGAGTTGCGACCACTGAGAAGCCGAAGAAGGTGAAGATTACGCCTTACGGCTTTGTGCGGAATTATTTGCTGTTTGATACCCGCAACACTTATACGGTGGTGGGTGACGAGTACAACATGATTCCTTACGACGAGAAGTGGAACGGCACCTCTGCCGAGTGCGAGGCGATGGGTGTGGAGCGGGTGGATTTGAACGCGGTGCCGCAGACGAGCTTCCAGGCCTTGACTACACGCTTCGGTTTGAACCTTGAAGGTCCCGATGTGCTGGGTGCCGCCACCAGCGGCAAGGTGGAAGGCGATTTCGGTGGCTTTGGCACGACAAACACGGTGCTGCGCCTGCGTCTGGCCTTTGTGAAGCTGACGTGGAGCAACGACCAAGGACTGCGACAGGAGTTGCTGGCGGGTCAGTATTGGCATCCGCTGAGCGGTGACATTATGCCTGAGGTGCTGGGTATGGCGTCGGGAGCTCCTTTCCGCGCCCACAGCCGCACGCCGCAGCTGACCTACACCTTCACTCACGGTAGATTGGGGTTCACCGCCTCCGCACTCTATCAGTTGCAATATATGTACAACGGCCCGTCGTACTCGAACGGGGTATGGAGCAGCGTGGCCAGTCTGGATTATGCAAAGCAGGGATTGATACCCGAAGCGTTTCTTGGTGTGCAGTACTGCGACGAGCATATCTATACCCAGTTGGGCAGCACCTGCCAGACGTTGAAACCCCGCACGGTGGGGTACAGGACAGGCATGGTGGATGGTGTGCCGACAACGATGGCCTTCCAGGTGAAGGAGCGGCTGACATCGTTTACACCGACTTTCTATTTCCAGTATACCGATGGATTGTTTGCTGCCAAGTTCCGTACTTTGTTGGCACAGAATACGAGCCATGTGAACCAGTTGAACGGCTATGGTGTGGCCGGTGTGTTGCCCGATGGCAGTTGGGAGTATGCACCGCTACGTGCCACTATCAGCTATTTGAATATTGCTGTGGGAAAGAAGTACCGCGCCAATCTTTTCTTGGGATATATGAAGAATCTGGGTGCTGAGAAGGATTTGTATAATTTCGGGACCGAGCAGGCTGTGAGGCACCTGATATTTATGAAAGCCGGTGAGAGTTTCACCCATTTGAACAGCGTTTGGCGTGTGGCTCCGTCGGTGAGCTATAACCTGAAACATTTCAATCTCGGGCTGGAATACGAGTGGACCGCCTGTACCTATGGCGACCAAGCCGCCAATGGCAGTGTGGCACTGAATGATAATCTGCACATGGTGGCAAACCATCGTGTGTGTGCTCTGGTCAAGTATAATTTTTAAGAGAGAAGGAATTGTTCCACGTTGTCGAGGCTGACGGCTTCGGCAACGTGGTATTCGCCAACTTGCTCGCGACGCAGGGCGGAGAGGAATGCTCCGCTGTCGAGAGCGAGGCCTATGTCGCGGGCAATGGAGCGTATATAGGTGCCTTTGCCACAAGTGATGCGGAAGTCAATCTGTGGCAGGTGTTGCGGGACGGTGCCTAACGGGTGGTCGTAGAGATGGTGAGCATCGCACTCGGCGGGTTGTGCCAAAGGCTCGGGGGTGGCGTCGGGGTCGCCTGGACGAAAGGCTGTGATGTCGAACCCGTAGATTTGTACGGTTTTTGGGGTGGGGGAGGGAGTTTCTTCGTCCGGACTGGTTTGGCGGGCATATTGGTAGGCCCGGTAGCCGTTGATTTTCACTGCACTGAACATGGGCGGTACCTGCTGGACGGAACCGAGGAACTGTGGAAGCACTGATTGGAGCAGAGCGGGGGAGATGTGGGCGAAAGGATAGTAACTGTCAATAGCGCGTTCCAAGTCGTAGCAGGGGGTAGTGGCACCGAGGACCATGGTGCCGGTGTAGACTTTAGTGCCTGCTTGCAGTTCGTCGATGCGTTTGGTGGCTTTTCCCACACACACTAACAGGAGGCCAGAGGCAAGAGGGTCGAGGGTGCCGGCGTGGCCGATTTTGAATTTCTTCAATCCATAGACGTGACGAATGGCCGCCTTGATTTTGTTGACGGCCTGAAAGGAAGTCCATTGGCGTGGTTTGTCGACAGGGATGACAACGCCTTGGAGCAGTTCGTCTTGTGTCATTAGAACATGGGAAGTACGATGGCCAGCAGTCCGACGATGGCGCAATAGAGGGCGAACCAGATGAGTTTGCCTTTCTTGACGATGTTGATCATCCATTTGCAGGCAAGGCAGCCACTGATGAAAGCAGCAATGAATCCGACCACGAGGGAGGCTGTGGGCAGGCCTGCCATGGCGGTGCTTACGCCCACCTCGGCCATGTCTTTGGCATCAAGAAGGGCTTCGCCCAGAATGGGAGGGATGACCATGAGGAAAGAGAACTGTGCCAGTTTCTCTTTTTTGTTGCCAAGCAACAGACCCGTGGCGATGGTGCTGCCCGAACGGGAGAGCCCCGGAAGGACTGCAGCGGCTTGGGCGATACCGATAACGAAGGCATGCCAGGGGGAGATGCTCTCACGCTGACGGGGTTTTGCCCAGTAGGAGAAGGCCAGAAGAGAGGCGGTGATGAGGAGGCAAATGCCCACAACAAGGAGACCGCTGCCGAAGATGGCTTCGACTTTGTCTTTGAAGAAGAATCCTACGATGGCAACAGGTATCATGGAAATAAGGATGTTGACGGTATATTTGGTTCCGTCGTTCCATTTCCACTTAAAGAGATCTTGGAAAATCCATACGATTTCGCGCCAGAGGATGACGATGGTGCTGAGTACTGTGGCCACATGAACGGCGACAGTGAAAGCAAGGTTTTCTGCACCATTAAGGCCGAAAAGATGGGCTCCGATGGTGAGGTGTCCGCTGCTGCTGACGGGCAAATATTCAGTAAGACCTTGAACAAGGCCTAACACTAATGCTTCGAACCATTCCATGATAAGTGTGAATTAAGGTTAGTCGTTTTTGGGTTTGTACATGATGGCCACGATTTCGGTGACAAGCCCCAAGATGATGAGGATGGGTGCCAGATAGAGGCGACGGCCATTGAACATGTCGGGATTGAATACATTGGGGTCGTCGGAGCCGCCGCCACTGAGGAAAATGTAGCCCAGTGCCAGAAGCACAACGCCTACAATCATGATGATATAGTTGATTTTGTTGAAGACAAAAGCGAATTCGCGTTTGGTGTCTTCCTGGTTTTTGATTTCTTTTGCCATAGTGATATAGATGCTTGTATTGAATGAATGAAATGAAAATCAACAGTTGTTGCGCAAGTAGCGTGCCACGGCGAAGAGCGTGGAGAGGTGTGAAAGCACGATTCCCAGAACGATGATGCATACGGCAATGCCTGCATACCATACCATGTGGGTTTGTGCCAGCAGGTTGAGATCGCCGATAGACTGGTTGAAGATGCCGGTGACCAAGGCCAGAACAAGGATGGCGATAAGGGCACCGAGGAGTCCGTACCAGATGCTGCGCGAGAGGAACGGGCGGGCAATGAAACCGCTCTTGGCACCGACGAGTTGCATGGTGCGGATGGTGTCGCGCTGGGCATAGAGGGCGATGCGGATGGTGCTGCTTATCATGAGGATGCTGATGAGTATCAACAATGCCATGAAGATGATGAGAAACCATGTGGCCTTGAAGAAGAAGTCGTTGAGTTCGTTGACGATATTCTCCTGATAGGTGACGCCGATAACATTTTCGAGATTGCTGACATCGGCAGAGAAGCAGGCAATGCTCTCTGCACGGGCATCCTGTCTGGTTTCAGGCAGGTATTCGGCGTAGAGGTTGACCATCATGGAGGGGTAGAGGGGATTGTAGCCAATGAAACCTACAAAGTCGTCGTCAAGGTCTTCGGAGAAGATTTCGGCAGCCTGTTGCCGGGAGATATAGTCAACATGCTTGACGTAAGGTATGGCTTCGATTTGTTGTTTGAGGGTGTCGGCATCCTCGTTTGATATGTCGGACACGAGGTCGACTTTGAAGGTGATGCGTTCTTGCATGTCGCGTGTGGCGCGATAGATATGGTATTCCACTAACAGACACAACCCCAAAAGGAACATCACCAGTGTGATGCTGAGGATGGTGGAGGTGTGTGTCTCCCAGAGGTTAACCTTGCTTTTGCTCATACCTTTATTGACGTGTTTGAGAGATTTGGTTTGTTTGTGAGGTTGAATGGGTTGGAGTGGCCATCAATCTCCCTGGAACCATTTATTTTTCAGTGATGGGTTTGGTGTCAATCGGCAAACGATAGATTAGTTGGCCAGCATGACAGGCATGACGAGCATGAGGATATCCTCAGGGGATTCCTTTCCTTCGTTAACGGGGAATATGATGCCGGCACGGCTGGGATGGGACATCTCGATAAGGATTTGTTCGCTGTCGATATTGGAGACCATCTCGGTGAGGAATTTGGCGTTGAAACCGATTTCCATGGGGTCGCCTTCGTACTGGCAGGGCAGTTTTTCGTTAGCGTCGTTGGAGAATTCAAGGTCTTCGGCACTTACCACAAGTTCGTGTTCTTGGATGGAAAGACGCACTTGGTGGGAGGCTTGGTTGGCAAAGAGACCGACACGGCGCAGGGTGTTGAGGAACGAATTGCGGTCGACGGTGAGACGGTTGGGGTTCTCTTTTGGAATGGCGGCATCGTAGTTGGGGTAGCGACCTTCAACCAAGCGGCAGATGATGAAGAAGTTGTCGAAAGTGAAGAAAGCATTGGTGTTGTTGTATTCCACATTGACATCCAATTCTTCTTTGTGGGTGGCAAGAATGTTCTTCATCATGGTGATGGGTTTGCGGGGAAGGATGAAGGAGACGGGGTTGTCGCACTTGATGTCGTTGCGGCGGTAACGTACCAGTTTGTGAGCGTCGGTGGCAACGAAGGTGATATTCTCGGTGTTGATTTCGCAGAGAATGCCGCTCATCTGCTGGCGCATTTCGTCGTTTGATGCGGCAAAGGCTGTTTTACCGATGGCATTGACAAGAAGGCTGCTGGGCAGTGTGATGTTAGAAGTGTCGTGGGGTTCGGGCATGGTGGGGAAGGTGTCGGGGTTCTTGCCCGCGAGACGGTAGCGCCCTTCGCCCGAGGTGATGCTGATATTGTAGTTGTTATCGTCAACGCTGAACGTGATGGGTACGTCGTCAAGGCTCTTCAGAATGTCGATGAGCAGTTTGGAGGGGACGGCAATGTCGGTAAGTCCGTCAATGGTGCCAGTCTCCACTTCCACTTTCGAGATTAACGTGGTTTCCAAATCGGTGGCACGTATGGTCAGCATACCTTCGTCGAGGTGAAAGTGAAAACAATTGATGATGGGGACGGTGTTGTTGTTGGTAAGGACACCGCTGAGAGACTGAATCTGCTTTGAGAAGAGCAGGCTGTTGATGATGAATTTCATAACTTTAAAGACAATATTTATATACTTTGGCCTAAGGCCGATTCAAATTGCAAAGATAGTACATATTTTCCACATAATGGAAAAACACAACAATTTTTTTTCAACAGCATTGTGGGGAGAACGGATGTGCTGGAGAAATGGGCTGTTGGGAAGGTGGTGGCGGCGAGGTTAGTCGAGCGAATAGCACACGGCTTCGGGAAGGCCGGTCTGGTGGTGGAAGTTGCAGTAGGCTTGAGAGTACTTGTTGTCGATGTACATCTGTCCACTTATCACGTCGCCGTTTTGGAAACGCGAACGGGTGTGGTAAAGGATTACACAGTTGTGGTGAGTGGTGTTGTTGTTGGTGGAGAAGTCGGCACCGATGGAGTCGGGGGTTGTGAGGCTGATGATGTAGCCCATGTCGTATTCGGAGATACTGGAGACCATGCCGGTGCATTCCAGATAATAGACTACCGTGCCTTTGAAGGCGAAGGTGTCGGTTCTCTTTTTGCAGGAGCAGAAGAGCAAGGGGATGGCAAGTAGCAAAAGGTATTTTTTCATGGCGATTGATAATAATGGGTTAGACGCTCACCCCAAAGTCGCGCAGTGCGTTGTTGAGGGATGTTTTTTTGTCGGTTGATTCTGTTCGGCGACCAATGATGAGTGCACAGTTGACTTGATAGTCGCCAGCGGGGAAATGTCGGGTGTAGCTGCCGGGGATGACGATGCTACGGGCAGGGATGCGCCCTTTTATGGTTATGGGTTCGGAACCGGTGACATCGATGATGTGGGTGCTGGCGGTGATGACGGTGTTGGCACCCAGCACGGATTCCTCTTCCACCACCACGCCTTCAACTACGATGCAGCGGCTTCCGATGAAGCAGTGGTCTTCGATAATGACCGGGGCTGCCTGTACGGGTTCGAGTACGCCACCAATGCCTACACCACCGCTGAGGTGTACGTTTTTGCCTATCTGGGCGCAACTGCCCACGGTGGCCCAAGTGTCGACCATGGTGCCGCTGTCTACATAGGCACCAATGTTGACATAGGAAGGCATCAGCACGACTCCGGGAGCCAGATAGGCTCCATGGCGGGCTACGGCATGGGGCACTACACGCACCTGACTGTTGGCATAGTTGTGTTTTAGAGGTACTTTGTCGTGATATTCAAAGGGTGGGCATTCGATGGTCTCCATCTGATTGATGGGGAAATAAAGTATTACGGCTTTTTTCAGCCATTCGTTAACATGCCAGCCGTTTGAGCCTTTCTCGGCAATGCGGAGCCGACCGCAGTCCAAGAGGTTGACCACTTCGCGGATTGTGTCCTGTACGGCTTTGTCTTTGAGAAGGTCACGGTTTTCCCAAGCTTGCTCAATGAGTTGTTTTTTGATGTCGTTCATGAGTGCAAAAATACAAAAAATAATTGAATTGACACCTTTTTTTTGTCTTCATAAAATAAAATTGAATGTCTTGCGTTAAAAATGCGTAATGAAAAAAATGGTTAGAATCATATTTTTCCTATGTGTGATGGTTGTGGCAATACAGCCCCGTGCCTCGGCTCAGGACAAGGAGGTAATGGCACAGTACCAGTCGGAATTGTCACAACTGTTTGAACAGGTCTTTACTGCTCCCACTGACAACGAGCGCTACCATGCCAACGAGTCGGTGATAGGGTTGTTGTCCGAGGCTTTGGCAGTTGAGAATTCTTTCCGTTGGCAGTGGGATTTTGGCAATAGGGTGTCGGTGCTCACCGCTCCCGACAAAAAGTTCCGTATTATCACATGGCCTGTTGTCAACGATGCAGATGAGTATGAATGTTTCGGTTTCGTGCAGGCATTGAACGAACGCACCAAGGAGTATGATGTTTCGCAACTCAACGACCGCTCTCTTGATATTGTTAACCGTCAAGAAGAGGTGCTGGGTCCCGACCGTTGGTATGGAGCCGTTTATCAGGAGCTCATTGTTACCACCCATGAGGGGCGTACCTTTTATACTCTTTTAGGATGGAACGGGGTGGACAGGCTCACCCAGCGTAAAGTGATTGAGCCAATTTGTTTTAAATCGGGCGGAAGCACTCCTCAGTTTGGTCAGAATATTTTCAGGAAAGAGCCCAATGTGCGCCGTGTTGTACTTGAATATAAACGCGATGCAATGGTTAATCTCAGCTATGAGGAACAATTCTTGCACGTCACTGAGCGTGTCAGGCCTCGTAGGTCGTCGGGAGGATTGAAGTCGTTTTTCTCGAACCTTTTCTCGAATCCTTCCCGGTCGAGAAGAAGGGGTAGGGGACGAACCAGCCGGCCCGTCTCCACGGCGGCGCGTACCTCAGCGGCGGTACAGAGAAACACAAAGGATCGTCCTACCTATAAAACCACAGACAAGAAGCTAAGGATGATTATCTTCGACCAGGTGTCGCCACAGGTGCCTGGCATGGAAGGTCTGTATCAGTATTATGTCCCTTCGGGAGTTGAGATGGCTTATATCTTCAACGACGGGAAGTGGGAACTGCACGATACTGCACAAGGCCGCGACACGAACAAAAAACTAAACAAGGAATTTGAACCGATTGAGAAGCAGGCACCAGCCTACCAGGTTGAGTAGCTCATAGCAACTACACAAATAATTTCGAAATGCAAAAAACTCCCAGCGACAAAACTCAACAATACCCCCCTACAGGTGTGATTCTGGATAGTGTCAATACCATTGATGATTTGAGACGGCTACCTGTGTCCGACCTTGAGCAGTTGAGTTTTGAACTGCGCCACTATATTATACAGACCCTCTCGCGTCACCCAGGCCATCTGGCTTCCAGTCTTGGTACTGTTGAACTCACCCTTGCCTTGCATTATGTTTTCAACACCCCCGACGACAAGCTTGTCTGGGACGTGGGACATCAAGCCTATGCCCATAAGATTATCACTGGCCGACGCGACCAATTTCCTACTATTCGAACTTATGGAGGCCTCAGTGGTTTCCCCCGTATGGATGAGTCTCCTTTCGATGCTTTTGGCACTGGACATAGCTCTACATCTATCAGTGCCGCTCTTGGTATGGCCATGGCTTCCACGCTACAAGGCAATACGAAGCGTCAGCATATAGCCGTCATCGGTGATGGCTCTATGACCGGAGGACAGGCATTCGAAGCGTTGAACAATGCAGGTGTGTCAAAGGCCAATATTCTCGTGATTCTCAACGATAATGGCATCAGCATCGACAAGGCTGTGGGAGGATTGAGCCGTTACCTTACCCGCATTACGGCTTCGCCACAGTACAACAAATTGAAAGAAAAGTTATGGCGTCGGTTGGGCGGTGATAGTAAAGACAGAAGGTTGCGCAAAGACAAGTCGCTTAACTTCTTCCAACGAGCCACTTCCATGGCCAAGACTGCTGCCCTTGGAGCCCCCAATCTTTTCGAGTCGCTCGGTTTCCGCTATTTCGGACCTATCGATGGCCACAATGTATCCGAACTCGTTGAGGTTCTATCCCAGCTCAAAGCCATCAAAGGCCCCAGGTTGCTGCATGTGGTCACCAAAAAAGGCAAAGGCCTTCGCAGTGCTGAACGTCACCCGGTCACCTATCATGCCCCGGGACGTTTCAACGCCGAGACGGGCATGCAGATAAAAAACAATTCCGACGGACAGCCTCTCAAATATCAAGATGTGTTTGGCCATACCATAGTTGAGTTGGCCAAACATAATCCTCACATTGTCGGTATCACACCTGCTATGCCTACAGGTTGTTCTCTCAACATCATGATGGAACAGATGCCTTCTCGGGCGTTCGATGTCGGCATTGCCGAACAACATGCAGTCACTTTCGCTGCAGGTCTTGCAGCACAAGGCATGCTGCCGTTCTGCAACATCTATTCCTCCTTTATGCAACGGGCCTACGACCAGATTATCCACGATGTTGCATTGCAACGTCTGCCAGTCGTCATGTGTCTTGACCGTGCTGGATTAGTGGGCGACGACGGTCCGACACACCATGGCGCTTTCGACCTTGCCTGTTTGCGACCGATACCTGAGCTGACCATTTGTGCCCCAATGGATGAACATGAGTTGCGCAACATGATGTACACTGCCCAACTGCCCCACCAAGGAGCTGTCGTTATCCGTTATCCGCGTGGGCTCAGTGTCCATCCCGACTGGAAGAATCCATTCGAGAAAATGGAAGTGGGCAAGGCGCGTTGTATGCACGAGGGTCGAGATGTGGCGATACTCTCTATAGGCCACGTAGGCAATGCCGCCTTAGAGGCCGCCCTGCGGATGGAAGAGGAAAACGTCAGCGTGGCGCATTACGACATGCGTTATCTCAAGCCTCTCGACACGGCTCTGCTTGACAACTTGTTGGAGCGAGGTATCCGCCATATTGTCACTGTGGAAGACGGTGTGAAGAAAGGCGGCTTGGGCAGTGCCGTACTGGAATACTACGCCTCTATGGGCCGCACTATTCCCGTCACAATCCTCGGCTTGCCCGACAGGTTTGTCACCCACGGCCCTGTTCCCCAACTGCACAAAGACTGTGGCATAGATGTGGAGAGCATCATCGCCGCGTGCAAAAGTGTTCCCGGAGAGGTCATATCTTGAAGCTTAAATTGCTGAGGCTACTTTCCTATCACAAATATCCATGGCGAGAAAGAGTGAGGATTGCCAGTATCGCAGCTTCCTCTGCAATAGCATGGATGGGATTTATGACCATTGTGGATTATATGGGGATATATTGCCCTTTGTCGCATCTTTTTCCAAGTCTTAAATACAGCCCGTTAAGCTTTTCTATTCCATTTATAATCAGTTTGATTGTTTTTTATTTTCTATTGGAGTACCGCTATAATGGTTGGCTTGGCAAAAGTATTGGTGGGCAAAAAAGGGAAGAGGGGGTGGACAGTCAGCCTACGTGTTTTGACGATATGGAGTAAGCATCTTGTTGTGGGCGAACAGTAACGGATACATTGGCATTCGTTAGAAGCGATGATGTGTGGGGTTTATTATTGCCTCAGTATGGTGGATGAGTTTTCTCGAAAAGGTTAAATATGGCAACTACGCCATTGCTTTTTTTTGTATATCAAATATTTTTTGTATCTTTGCATTTTCAGTTTATTAATTGATATGGCTGGAAATGTGCATATTACTATTGTGAAAATAATATAAATGAACAATATAAATTAAAAATATATTAATATGACACCTTCACACATTGAACACATCGGCATTGCCGTGACCAATCTTGACGAGGCTATCCGCTACTGGGAAGACGTCATGGGTCTGAAATGTTACGCTATCGAAGAAGTTACTGACCAGAAAGTGAAAACCGCTTTCTTCAAGATCGGAGAAGTGAAAATCGAGCTTTTAGAGCCCACATGCCCCGAGAGTACCATTGCTGCCTTCATTGAAAAGAACGGAGGGAAAGGCGGCATGCACCATATCGCATTCTGTGTCGACAATACCGACCAGGCCTTGAACGATGCCAAGGAAAAAGGTGTTCGTCTCATCGACCAACAGAGTCGTGGCGGCGCCGAGGGACTGCACATCGGTTTCCTGCATCCAAAAAGCACACTGGGTGTCCTCACCGAGTTTTGCTGCAAATAATTAATCAGAGTTTTCAGGGTATAACGGACGGTCGTTAAGGCCGCGAGCAGTACCCAAGTTCAATAACCTAAAAACATTCAAATATGGCATTTGAAGAAAAGATAAAAGAACTTCTTGATAAGAGAAGTGAAGCCAAAATGGGCGGCGGCCAAAAACGTATCGACAAACAGCACGAGCAGGGCAAACTTACTGCCCGTGAGCGTATCGCTCTCCTGCTGGACGAAGGTTCGTTTGAGGAGTTCGACATGTTTGTCGCTCACCGCTGTGTTAATTTCGACATGCAGAAACAATCCTTCCTGGGCGACGGTGTGGTGACTGGCTATGGTACCATTGATGGCCGTCCTGTATATGTGTTCGCACAGGATTTCACTGTTTTTGCCGGTAGTTTGAGCGAGACCATGTCTCTCAAAATCTGCAAAATCATGGATCAAGCCATGAAGACCGGTGCCCCTGTCATCGGTCTTAACGATTCGGGTGGAGCCCGTATCCAGGAAGGCAGCAACTCACTTGCCGGTTACGCTGAAATCTTCGAGCGCAACATCCTTGCCTCCGGTGTCATCCCCCAAATCAGTGCTATCTTCGGTCCCTGTGCCGGTGGTGCCGTCTACAGCCCTGCTCTCACCGACTTCATCCTTATGACAAAGGAGAACAGCTATATGTTCCTTACCGGTCCCAAGGTGGTGAAAACCGTCACGGGCGAAGATGTTACCGTCGACAAACTGGGTGGTGCCATGGTGCATGCCACCAAGAGCGGTGTGGCTCACTTTGTTGGTGAGACAGAAGAGGAAACCATCAAGCTTATCCGTGACCTGATGAGCTACATCCCCTCCAACAATTTCGAGGAGGCACCCTATGTTCCTACCGAGGATCCCATCGACCGTCTTGAAGACAGCCTCAACAGCATCATCCCCGAGAACCCCAACGAGCCTTACGATATGAAGGGCGTTATCGAAGCTATCGTCGACGATGGCAAATTCCTTGAGGTTCACGAAAAGTATGCTCCCAACCTGCTCGTCGGTTTTGCCCGCTTCGGCGGTGTCGCCGTCGGTGTTGTTGCCAACCAGCCCAAAGCCATGGCCGGTGTACTCGACAGCAACGCTTCGCGTAAGGGCGGTCGTTTTGTCCGCTTCTGCGATGCCTTCAATATCCCCATCGTCACCCTCGTCGATGTCCCCGGCTTCCTGCCCGGCACAGGTCAGGAATACAACGGCGTCATTGTCCACGGTGCCAAGATGCTCTTTGCCTACGGTGAGGCCACGGTGCCTAAGGTTACCGTCACCCTCCGCAAGAGCTACGGCGGTGCCCATATTGTGATGAGCTGCAAACAACTCCGTGGCGACTTCAACTACGCTTGGCCCACTGCCCAGATTGCAGTCATGGGCGCCAGCGGCGCCACCGAAGTCCTTTATGGTCGTCAAATCAAAGAAATCGAAGACCCCGAAGAACGCGCCAAGTTTATCGCGCAGAAGGAAATTGACTACAACGAACAGTTCGCCAATCCTTATTGCGCTGCCCGTTTCGGCTACATCGACGACATCATCGAGCCGCGCAACACCCGCTTCCGCGTCACACGTGCTCTCCAGGTGCTCGCCTCCAAGAAAGAGTCCTTGCCGCTCAAGAAACATAACAACATTCCGCTGTAGTGTAATAATGTAGATTGATATTTATATCAATAATATTTATTATTTATTAACCAGGGGTTCTTCACCCCACAAAAAAATCAACACAACAAAATGAAGAAAGTTTTCTTAACTGCTTTTGTGGCTGCCGCTTTTGCATTTGGCATTTCCTCTTGCAACAACAACCAACCCGCTGAGGAGACCGTCGACAGTGCCGCTCAGACCGAGATGTGCGAACATCAGTGCCATCATCATGATTGCACCTGCGCCGACACTGCTTGCGCTGCCAACCATTGCGCCAACTGCACCGACACCAACTGCTGCAAGCCTTGCGATCACAAGTGCTGCGCCAAAGAAGGTAAGGAATGCTGCGACGCTCAGAAAAAAGAGTGCTGCAAGCAACAGGAAGGTTGCGAAGGCAAGAAAGAGTGCTGCAAAAAAGCCAACTAAGCTTTAAGATTGAGGACTGCCATGGGATGGGCTCTTCCCTCCCATGGCACAATCTCAATTTCGAAAACAGACATTTTGATTGTTTTTTCTTTAATTGAAATGAATAAGATTATTAAACCCATAGTCACAATCATGGTTGGCTTGCTCCTCACCGTTGGCACCGCCTCTGCGCAGCCCGGCCGGGGAGTCAATCGTGCACTTGGTCCAACCCCCGCCGTTGCTGCGACGGACGTTCTCGAACCGGCCATGCTTCCCTGCACTCCGGCTCCCGGTCCCATGGACTTTGCCTCCAACCAGGTTTGCTATATCCCTGAAATGAAAGCCTTCGTGCTTATCGACAGCATCGACTGTGCTGTCGACCTTCTGGTGCGTCAGGCCGATGGCCTTCAGCGTGTAGGTCGTTTTACCACCGACCGTTACACCGGCCGTCATGACCTCGTCAACATCCTCCGTCCCGTGTCAGTATCCGTCATGGGCGACAAAATTGTTGTCCTCGCCAGCTCCAAGAAAGATTCCTCTTATCTTGCCGTGGTGAGCATGGAACCCGTCAAATGCATCGATGAACACGGTTTCGACAGCCTCAAAGCCGTCTCCATCATCGGTTTCAACAACAATACCTACGCTTTCCGTATCGACCCTATCAGCAACGAAATTATCGTTGTGGGCAAAAACCCTGTGGGCTATGACATCAATATGGTTGACATCGCCAACGGAGTTGAGAACATCACTCCTGCAAGCACCTTCCACTATCATGTGCCCAAACAGTCCGAACGCATCCAGGCTTCCGACCCCTATGGCGCCGGACTGGCTGTCGTTGCTGTCTCGGTGGTCTTCTTCGCCCTGGTCTGCATCATGTTCATGATGGGTGGATACGGCAAACTTATCCAGAGATTCCAGAACCGTAAACAAAGTACCGGCAAAGCCGGTGTGGCCTCCACCAAAACTGGTGGCAGCGCTTCCGATAGCGAAGTCTATGCTGCCATCGCCGCGGCCATCTATGCCTACAGTCAGGATCTCCACGATGTCGAAGACACCGTCATCACCATCCAGAAGACCGAACGGGCATGGACTCCTTGGAATGCCAAGTTCTACAACATGAACAAGTATTTCTCTATGCGCAAATAGTGTCCAGTGTGAATTATCAACAAAGCTTAATCATCAACAAACATGAAGAATTACAAACTCAAAATAAACGGCAACGACTACAATGTTGAAATCAATGAAGTAGAAGGCCAGGAAATCAAACTCGAAGTCAATGGTACCCCCTACAATGTCACCATCGACCAGGAAATGCATCAGCACAGAACCCATACCACAGTCATCAGCGACCGTGTAGCACCTCGCGTCTCTGCTGCCAATGGTGATGTTCAGCGTGCTTCTGCACCCAGACCCGGCACCGCTGCAGGTGGCACCAAAGTCACCACACCGCTTCCCGGCACCATCCTCGACGTCTTCGTCAATGTCGGCGACCAAGTGAAGAGCGGCCAGACCGTCGTCCTCCTCGAGGCCATGAAAATGGAAAACAACATCGAGGCCGACACCGAAGGCACCGTCACCTCCGTCAATGTCCGCAAAGGCGACAGCGTACTCGAAGGCGACACTCTGATTGTCATTAGTTAAAATAAATAGTCAGTATCTTTTAGAGTCCTGGCTTGTGCAGGCCTCTGTTTAAAAATAAAATATAGACAATGTTTAGTTTATTAGCATCAGGTGGTTTCATGGACTTCTTGTCGACCCAGATGGTACAGTTCCTCATGTACACTGGTTTCGCCAACGTCACGTGGGGCCATATTATCATGATCCTTATCGGTCTGGTTTTCATTTTCCTTGGAATCAGATTCGAATTTGAGCCGCTGCTTCTCGTCCCCATCGGATTCGGTATGTTGGTGGGCAACATCCCCTTCTATCCCGGTTTGAAGATAGGCATATACGAGTCGGGCTCAGTGTTGCATATCCTTTATCATGGTGTGCAGAACGGTTGGTACCCGCCACTAATATTCCTTGGCATTGGTGCCATGACCGATTTCTCAGCCCTGCTCTCCAACCCCAAACTCTTCCTCATCGGTGCTGCTGCCCAGACGGGTATCTTTGCAGCCTATGCTGGAGCTTTGGCCTTGGGCTTTGCTCCCAACGAGGCCGGTGCCATCGGCATCATCGGTGGTGCCGACGGTCCCACCGCCATCTTCCTTTCTTCGCAGTTGGCTCCCGACCTCATGGGCGCCATCGCTGTCTCGGCCTACTCGTACATGGCTCTTGTCCCCGTCATCCAGCCTCCCATCATGCGGCTCATGACCACCCCCAAGGAGCGTACCATCCGTATGAAACCGCCGCGTCAGGTCTCCAAGCTCGAGAAGATTTCCTTCCCCATTGTCGGCTTCCTCTTCTGTGCTTTCATTGTGCCGAGCGGTCTGCCCCTGCTGGGTATGCTTTTCTTCGGTAACCTGTTGAAGGAATGCGGTGTCACCAAACGTCTCAGCGAAGTGGCCAGTAACGCCATTGTCAACATCTGCACCCTGCTTATCGGTATCACCGTGGGCGCCTCCACCCAGGCAACCTCGTTCCTTACCGGCCGTTCGGTGTTGATTTTCTGCCTTGGTGCTTTCTCCTTCGTCATCGCCACTTTCTGCGGTGTTCTGTTTGTGAAGATTTTCAACCTCTTCCTGAAAGAAGGCAACAAAATCAATCCTCTCATCGGCAACTCCGGTGTCAGTGCTGTGCCCGATGCCGCCCGTGTGTCGAACAACGTAGGCCTTGAGTACGACCGCACCAACTACCTCCTCCAGCACGCCATGGGTCCCAATGTGGCCGGCGTTGTTGGTTCGGCTGTTGCCGCCGGTATCCTTCTGGCTTTCCTCCACTAAGACTACTAACGTCTTACAATATGTCCGGCAGTCCCTTTATCGGGACTGCTTTTTTTTATTGGTGTCCCGATAATTGTTTTGTATCCTATTAGCCCCACACTCGCAGTGTGGAGCTATTGGGGAATTGCTTCGAAGTGGCAATTTAAAGAAGTTCTCTTCCCTCTTCCGTCTTGATGACCGATAGGGGCTCGGCTGCCCTTCCGTCGCTCCTTAGTCCTCAGTTCTCCCATCGTTCTCCCATCGTTCTCCCATCGTTCTCCCATTACAAAAGGAGAACTGAGGAAGAACTGAGGTCGAAGGGTGGACGAACGAGCGGACCGAAGGCAGTGCGAAAAGGACTCGGTGCAGGACGTCAGTACAGCAGGAGATAGAGCGCCAAGGCAGTCTGCAACAAGAAGATGACAGGGATGCCATAGCGGAATTTGTTGTGGAGGGTTTTGTGGTGGAAGATATGCATGGCTATCCAGGCTCCCACGCTGCCGCCTACAACGGCCAAACCCAGCAGTGTGGTCTCGGGAATGCGCCAGCGTTTGCGGCGCGCCTTCCGTTTGTCGAGGCCGTAGGCGATGAACGTCAGCACGTTCACGGCAATGAGGTAATATAGTATCAGTTCGGTCATAATGGAAAGGGTGGCGGGTGTCGGGTATGGTAGGGCTGTGCTGATTGATTGTCAGCGCGCAGGATGCTCCGTCCCGTCACGTTTGCGGTTGCAAAGATAAGGAAAAAAAGTTTCTTGGCTGATTTTTTCCGCCTGTTTTGTGGAAAAATGTACTTTTGTAGTGCAAAATTGCGATTGCTACATGAATGAACTGATACTGATAGAGGGCGTTGAGCAGCGTAGGTTGGAGCAGGTGCTGCGCAGGGTGGCAGGTAAGGAGCTTGACCGCGAAGGGAGCATCACTGAATTGCGGATGCTGGCGGTGTTCTCGGTCAACAAATGGTTTGCCTCCCCCGAGGCTGTATACGGCCGGGGGGTGGTGACCGCATACGAAGAAAACCGAGGGTCGAACAACTACCATATTGAGGTGTTGGAACCCGAAGAGGGCAAGATTTTCTTCAGGAAACAAGAGGAGGGTTACTTAAGGGTGGGCGACACGGTGCACCTTACCATGCACCGGGGATTGTATGGCCTGCTGCATGTGGAGAGTGTGGATATAAACCGATAAAAAAGCAGCCGGTCTCTCAAAGGATATCCTTGAGAGACCGGCTGAAGCGGAGTATTCGAAAGTTGGAGTAGCAATTATTTGCTACTTATTGTTAGGGTCGGGTGCAGGCCCTCTGTATATCACCGTTAGGTTGACACCTGTAGTAGGATCAGGATTACTGCCATTAGCCTGTCCCTTTAGAGTATTCCAAACGCCATCACTACAGGTAATATAGCAGGGATCTCTGGAAGGATTCCATTCATTTAAAGGGAGATTGTAATAATCGACACGGTGGCATATACTATCTATATTAGTATTAGAGGAAATAACAAACCCGCTCGTATTCGTATTAATGCGTGTCAGTTTTTCGCAACCAGAAAATAAATAGCTCATATCGGTTACTCGTTCGGTGGTGAATGAACTTAAATCAATAGTCGATAGAACACCGCATCTTCTAAACATATAAGACATGTTTTCCAAGTTATGAGTATTGAAATTAGCGAGGGCATAACTAAGATCATCACCATTCATATTACAGCCCTCAAACATGTGTGCCATAGTCGTCACATTAGTAGTATTGCAGTGTTCGAGACCCGAAAAGGTTTGTAAGTTCGTACATCCTGCAAACATGTATGACATATCAGTCACATCTTCGGTTTGAAGGCCACCTTCACCTTCTGTGGGGTCATTATTCCAATGAACAGACGTAAGAGTAGTAAGGCCTTCGTACATATGGCTACAATTGGAATTGGCATAAATAATCGGAGCATCAGAGTTAATAATCACGTCATTATCCACAATATAGGCATATATTTTATAGGGAGAATTATCATCCTGTACTTCTATGGCACCAGCTGGTAGTGGGTTTGGAAGTGACGATCTATTGAAGGAGATATTACGGATTACGCCTGAGGTTCCGATAAGTGGATCAATTAGGTCATGCATATGTTCATTAAAGGCCGGACCGGGTTCAAGATATGCATAAGAAGGTTGGAGGAGATTAGTACCTTTGATTTCTAAGTTGATGGGTATAATCTTATTACGCACTAAATGCACTGTCGCCTCAGTTGAATTCGGAGTACCAATCACATGAGAGGAGTAACCAAGAATGCTACCATTATTATTAGGATCATACACCTCCACCTCGAGGATGAGATAGGTGGCGTCGAATGGTGGCACGACAATGTCAAAAGACTGGTCAGCGTTATAATTTAAGTGTGCCATGCTCGCATATCCAGGAGCGTAAAATGATAAAACGTTGTTGTGTTCGTGGTCAAGCTCATCCATAGCTACAGTAGGGACACCATTTTCGGAAAGGGTAACATCGGCTTTTCCAGTAATGTATGCTCCATATGCATTTAAGGTGATTCTCCTCACATCAATAGCAGTACTGATAGGCAACAAATTCTTTACGTTCACCCTAAGGATGGAACAAAGGTTTTTGAAAAAGAGTGTGGTGGTACCCGTTGAGGTAGGCGTTGCGACGGCTCCCATGGGCATCTCTAACCGTTGGTGGTCTCCATCCAAAATATACTTCTGTTCGGATGGGAACTTGATAGTTGCTTTAGTTTCAGCGGCATTGGGTGTACCCATTGTATGGACTGCTGTGGCTGGGAAGATGGCGCAGTAAACAGAACAGGCAGGCACATCTGAGATTGTTGCAAAGGTGGTGTTTTGAATATTGAGGCTATAAGAATTGGGGGTGATACCGGGGCCCGCGATATACACTCTGTCAGCATCATCCCAATAAGGTAAGTGATCATGGCCATCACCAAAAAACGCTTTGGTTTCCTGGTCGATAACGGCTTTGAGAGTGACGACATCCTGGTCTTTCTTGCAGCCAGTCATCACGGCAATACCTGCCAAAAGTGCAAATAATACAAATAACTTTTTCATTATTATTATAAGTTAATTCTTTTGTTGTGATTCTTAATTGCCAAAGACATGCCCCTCGTTATAAGGGTTAAAATCGGTGGCAGCCCAAATTCCGTCGGATTGTTGATATCCATTAAAGGTTTCTATTCCATTTCGAACAGGATTAGACAGCTGATCTCCGACATAGGTATTTGGAGACACCTCAAATCCCGACTCCACCTGGAAGGCGATTACCTTGATGGCCGGTGATGCATAACTTCTTTTTGCCGACAGACCATCGGAAGTGGATTCAGACAGTCCTAACGTGCGATTGTTTTTTGTTTTTGTAATTGCCATTTTTAGATGATGAAATTAATTAGTTTGACATTTATGTTTTATCTATTATGATATTCGCAATTTAGGTTTTCGGGCAGTTTGGGTAATGACAGTTTTAGGAGGTATATGTACCTGTTTTTTTAAAAGTGTACTGTTCTTTGAAACTGCAAAAGTACATTCTTTTGGCTGTTTTTGCCATGTCCTTATTGGGCATATGTTGTTTTGGTTAATTGTGGAATACATGTTCTCGGGTGGTTTCAGGTACAAGCCGCAGGTTGGTATTCTCTTTTGGATACTATTTTAAATATAGTGTTTTGTCGGGTGATATGTCAATTCGTTTCCTTGATAGGAAAGAGTCCTGTTTCTCTGTTGTGTTGTGTGCAAAAATGATAACGAAATTGGATGAGACGGAGTCGTCGTAAAATGAAATAATGGTTTGTTTTACGGTGTGTTTTTCATTTTTTCGCTTCCTGTTTCTTTAATCGGACACGCCTAAATTCCAGTTACAAGTGCAACACTAAGTAGAAAAAAAGAGTACCAAAATTTGGTACTCTCAGGTAAAGTGACTACTTTTGTGTTGTCAAATGAAAAGATATAATCACCTTACCAAAGAGCAAAGAGACACAATTTTCTTTCCATTTTCTCGTTAACAAGCCCAAACGTTTATACGTAATACCCATTAGAGCTATGTCAAACAAAAGTATGAAGTTTAGGCTGTTGCGATTAGTGAACATGTCCGACGACCTTGACCGAGAAGGCGCAAGTGTTTCTATCCGTAATGGCATCCATTTCCGAGGGGCCAACGTGTTTATTCTGGCCTGTGCTATCATAATAGCTTCGGTAGGACTTAATGTCAACTCTATTCCTGTCATCATCGGTGCCATGCTCATCTCGCCTGTGATGGCACCTATTCTTGGTTTCGGTTTCGGATTGGGAATACGAGATAACCAGTTGGTCAAGGACTCGCTCAAGAATTTTCTCATCATGGTGTCCATCAGCATCGGTGCCTCGTTTCTCTATTTCCTGCTTTCGCCTTTGCATCTTGAGAACCCCACTGAATTGCTGGCACGAACCAATCCCACTCTTTACGATGTGCTGATAGCCCTTTTCGGTGGCTTTGCCGGTATTCTTGAGCTGTCTCGCAAAAAGAAGGGTACAGTCCTGCCGGGTGTGGCTATTGCAACGGCATTAATGCCACCGTTGTGCACTGTGGGCTATGGCCTCTCACTGTTCAATGCCCGGTATATCTTTGGCGCGCTGTACCTGTTCCTTATCAACAGTGTCTTCATCTCTTTGGCTACTTTCATCACTGTCAAGTACCTGAAATACCCTGTTGTGTCTGTGGGTGATTCGAAGAGCCGTCTCTCCAAGCGCTCCGTCACTTTCATGTTGCTGTTGGTTGTTATCCCGAGTGTGTTCTCGGCGGTGCGGATTGTCCGCGAAAGTAATTTCAGCCGTCATGTTGAGCAGTTGGTATCTAATCACAATTCCATAGGGCGCAGTTTCATCTACGACCATAAGAACCATTTCTCCTTCCGTCAAGCCACCGTCGAACTTTTAATGGCAGGCCCTTCGCCCACCGACCGCGAACTTGAGAGCTTTTATAACGCTGCCGAGGAATACGGTATTAAGCGCAGCCAGATAGTCTTCAGCGACAATAATCTGGTGACAGGCATTGCCGCCTTGGAGTCGGACATGGTCAAAGAACTGTATAATGCCAGCGAGCAGCGGCAGGTTGTGTTGTCCGACTCGATAAAGCGGCTGGACGATTCACTATCGTTCTATCGTGGACAAGATGCTTTGTGCGATGCTGTGGCTCGCGAGGTGGTGGTGCAATATCCGTCTGTAACCCGTGTGGTGTTAGGAAAAGCCCGCACCCTCTCTGCCGGAGCGAAGTCCGACACCCAGTTTGTGGTGTTCATAGAAACGGCTGAGCCACTTTCACAGGCTGAGCTTGACAGGCTTGAGTCTTGGCTCCGTGTGCGGCTTGACCAAAAGCAGGTATCCGTCATACAGTCTTCACCCTCCAAGTAGCAGTATCCGGCCATGTCGTTGCGCAAGTACATCCTGTTGTCGTCCAATAAACCACAATAACATCCTTATGCATCACAGATATTTACTCATAACGTCGCTCCTGATGCTGCCCTTCTGGGCAAAAGGGCAGAACTATCAGCCCTGTAGTACATCAATTGTTGTGGCCGATACCGTGGTGCTGGAAGACTCGGTGCGTTTTCATCTGCTCCCTTTCGACGATGTGGACAGTGTGCTATGGGCTCCTGATTCCCTCTTCGCCAATCCCCGTGCCGTCGAGCAATGGATTACCCTGCCCTTTGATTCTTCGGTCCAAGTATATCTCACTGCCTATTTCCAGTCGGCCAACCTGTTCCGATGGCGTAAGCCAGGCTATGTGCGTTCCTGTACAGGCTATAATTATATCGACTCGCCGGCGGATGGCGACCTTTGCCAGCCACGCAGCATCAGCATGGCTTCCGGCCCTTCGGTGCTCTGTCCCGACTTGCCGTCCAACAATTACGGAAACAATATCATTATCAGTACTGATACGCTCCGTGTCTATGGCGACTCGTTGCCTGCTTTCTACAATTTCGACTCCGCACAGGGCTCAATCATGCCATTTATTACCGACCATTTGCGGCGAATTCCCAACGATAGTGCCTATGTACCTTTCTATGTGGATACTGTCGATATGTGGGATCCCTCCCGCAGCCACACCCATATTCTCAACATGAATCACTTCCGCCTCGTCTATGGCAACGAACCTCAGGCCGCGTTGCCCACCATTGTCTTCACAGTCCATATTGACGACACCGCGCATCATTTCTTCCGGGAGGGCTGTAATATTCCTTTGTGCGACACCACCCTCTTCTATTATGGCTCAATCGAATTCCCCCGAGCAGGGATACCTCCGTCCCAGAGCCTCAACGCAACCTACTATTTCAACATGGTGCCCCGACCTCACGGCAGGGCTATTTTCCGTTTCTATGAAACACCCACCAACTATTACAATACGCTCTCTTCCATCCAGATCAACCGCATCGAAATGCGGGGATTCTGCCATCCTACCGACAGCCTTATGCTCATCGCTCCGCATCCGGGCTGCCTGGTGCGCGACACTCAGTATTGTGCCGTCTGCCGCAGCCAATTACCCTACACTTGGTTCGGCCACACTTTCGACTCGGATGCTTTCGATTCCATAACTGTTACCACCTCTCTCTGCGACTCGGTCCACTACCTCAGTCTTTCCATACGCCTCGACGATACACTTGCTCTCTACGATACCGTGGTGCAGAATGCCTTGCCGTGGACCGCCTACGGCCACACTTTCGACAGCACTGGTCGCTACGAGCTGCTCCTTTCCGGCACATGGCCAGACTGCGACACACTTCTCTACTACCACCTCACCGTCATCGACAATGTCTTCGACACGACACTCACCTATATCTGTCCGGGTCAGTTGCCCTACACGCTCAACGGTGTGACAGCCTACTCCGACACCGTTTTCAACATCACCCTGCAGGGCAGCCAAGGGCAGGACAGCACCGTCACCTATTTCGTCTACGTCAAGGCCGACAGCGACACCGCCATATTCGATACCATTGTCGAAAACCAGCTCCCGTGGGCTTTCCTCGACAGCCTCTTCTCCGACACCGTCAGCAACATGCCCTTCCACTTCGTCAACGAGGCAGGCTGCGACAGCATCGTTTACTACAACCTCCATATCTTCTGGAACGGTGACCATTGCGATAGTTCGCTCCAGTTTCCCAACATCGTCACACCCAACGGCGACGGAAATAACGACCGCTTTGTCATCGGCGGATTGGTAGAGAACCAGTGCTTCCCCTATAACTCGCTTGTCATAGTGGACCGGACAGGGAGGATGGTGTTTCATGCCGAGAACATCTATCGTGAGGACCAGTTTTGGGATCCTGCCGCATCCCGAGCCCCGGCTGGAACCTATTTCTACCGTTTTGTCGGGCGTGGAGTTAATCACGCAATCCAGCATCAAGGATGTATAGAACTATTGAAATGAAAAGTGGATAATAATGAGTTATCATGGAATAACCATAAATTAATTTTAAAAGTAATACTATGGATTTTCATTGCTCTGCAATGATATATTAGAAGTTGCCTAAAATGAAAACACTTGTCAATATTTTCGACCCCGACGAACCTTTGGCTGCTTATCTCTTCTTGAAGCAATATTATGAGGAGGGGGATCGACTGCTTTTTATTGCTACGCGCGAAAACCGTCAGCTCCTCGGACGTTATGCTGCCCTTTTCAATCTGCCCGACGAACAGATAGAGTTTATTTCCTTTAAACGCGATGAGGACAGCTATATCTATGAACGCATTAGCCGGAAACTGCAATCGCACCTGTCGCCACAGACAGTATACTGGGTTAATCTGGCTGGTGGTACCCGTTATTTGGCATTGGCTGTCCAGCATGTCTTCTCGCAGTTTGATGCACGGCTTTTCTATGTACAGTCACGCGAGAATCTGATAGTCCGCTCTCCGTTTGACGACAGGGCAGACTTAAGTCGCGACGCTGTGGATACGATACGCTATCGCATGACCATGGCGGAATATTTCAGGCTTCATGGACTGAGCCACGACCTGAACAAGGGGTCGCACCAGCCTACGCACAGCGAGAAGGATACGATACGGGTGTTCGACTGTTTCAAGGCGAGACGGTTGCCATACCGTGCCTTCGAGGCGTTGGAGTTGCTGCGGTTGCATTACCGTGGTACACGGCGTGCACAGTCTATCCGCGACATCACGTTTGGCAAGGGCAGGCCTTTCACGGACGAAGAGACTGCAGCCAAGCGCCCACCGGTGCGCAAGGCTGTTCCGGGGCTGCCGGTGTTGCTCAACGCCCTCGGTTTTGTGCCACAGGAACCCGACATGTTGCAGCCGAGTGAGATTGATTTCTTGACGGGAGGATGGTTTGAGGAGTATGTGTATTATACCCTGCTCCGTCTGGTGTCGCCCCAGCAGATAGCTATAGGTGTGCGTATTGCCCGTCCGGGTATGCAGCACAACAACGAACTTGATGTGGTTTTTATCAAGGCCAACACCTTGTTTGTTGTCGAATGCAAGACCGGTGTGGCCTCCGACCATATGTTTAACGAGATTGTCTACAAGGCCAGTGCCTTGAAAGAGTCGTTCCTTGGACCTTCGTGCCATTCTTATATCTTTACCCTGAAACAGGATTATGACCATAAGTTGCACGACGTGGCTGCGATGATGGGGATTACGCTCTGCCCCAAAGGCACGTTGGTAAGCCCTGAGTTGATGGGCAAGGTGGCGGAGCAGATGCACCGCATCAGCAACGAGATGGACTGACAACCTTCAGCTTATCCAGCCGGTGACTTTGCTGCCGGCATATCGCTGCTCCATCTCTACAAACCAGTCATGTGCCATGCTGTTCGCCAACAGCGGTACCAGACGGGGGTCTTCGTTCGCCCGCTCCCGGCAGCGGCCGATGAGGTAGTGGAAGCGCGACAGATTGCGGTGGTAGTAGTTGATTTCGGGGCCAAAGACAATTTCGTCCCAGTCAATCAGTTGTATGGCGGCCTGCATCAGCTCGAGCATACTCTCCACATGTAGCCCCACATCCCAGAGCCTGTCGCTGTACTCCTCCCTCAGCATGCTCTCGCCGCGCATCACCGCCGGCCTGTCCGTCTCCCATTCATAGCCCTCCTTCACCCGACGGCGATACTGTTGTTGCTGCCTGACGAAATCCTCTCTCAGCTCCTTCGTTTGTTCCTGTCGCAAATGGGTCTGTTTGCCGTTGCTCCATGCCATCAACGTACCATTGCTTTTGATTCTTTTTCTTCTCATAGTTTTATTGATTTTGAAATGAATAGAACAATGCTTCCGGATGCCCTTATGTCAAATCACTCTCCGCTGCAAGGGCAATAGATTCCCCCTCAACGGATGCTTTCGGCATCCTGAATTGCAAGGTTTGTCAATCAAAAACTATGATTATAAACAGATTAACGCATGGCAGGTGTTTCCATTAAGTGTTACAAAGATACGAATAATTTCACACTGCGCAACTTTTTTTGTCATTCCCAGTACACAGATCCCGCCCGCTTCGTTGTCCCTGAGTTCTGACCAACACCCTCCAATATGGCATCATTATTCCATTGTTACCCGTTAAGGTGACGGATAATGAACGGCAAAGGTTACTAATACATACCAGTATTGAATGGTTCTGCTTGGGGTACAGGGAGCGGGAAAAGGAGAGAAGGGAAGTCCAGTCAACGCCCTATTCGTCTGCCTCCTTCGTCTTCCGAATGTTTTCCAATAGTTCTTCTGCATCCTTCACGTCACCATCGAATCTGGCATGGCTCTTCTCCGCCATGATGCGGTACTTCTCCAGACTCTCCAGTGCCATGGCCTCTGCAGCGGGGTATTCTTTTCTGTCAAGGTACAGCAAAGCCATATTAAAGAGCGTCTGGGCAACATCGGGTAGGTATGCATCGGGGTTCTTGTCTGCCAGTTGGCGGCGGATGGTCAAGGCCTCGTTGTATTCCTCTTCGGCTTTGTCTAATTGGTTGGTGTCGCTGTGGAGGTTGGCCAAGTTGTTCAGCGTCATGGCCACAGTGGGCAGGTAGGCATCGGGGTTCTTGTCTGCCAGTTGGCGGCGGATGGTCAAGGCCTCGTTGTATTCCTCTTCGGCCTCCTTGTATTGATTGGTGCTATAGTGGAGGGCGGCCAAGTTGTTCAGCGTCCCGGCTAAGTATGGCAGGAAGGAATCGGGGTTCTTTTCTGCCAGTTGTCGGTAAGTGGTCAATGCCTCGTTGTATTCCTCTTCGGCTTTGTCTAATTGGTTTGTGTTTTGGTGGAGGTTGGCTAAGTTGTTCAGCGTCCCAGCTACGTATGGCAGGT